>OLRV01000076.1_pt1 | contig 88120 bp, 88 predicted proteins | sample 1672421 | NCBI WGS metagenome assembly OLRV01 (sample SAMEA3136684, study PRJEB25190) | human gut metagenome | biome: human gut; feature: human-associated habitat; material: faeces | place: Austria | collected 2013
GGACCTGCCTTACGGCGTGTCTGTGCCATCAAAAAAGAGGACTGATCAAGTCCTCCTTTTTATATTTCAGAAAGCGTACGCCAGCTGCACCATGCCGCTGAATCCTTCCCGTTCGCCCGCGTAGCCCCGGAGATTGATGTCCATGCTCCACGGCGAGTCTTTCCGGCCCCACACGGTGCCGATCTCACCGAAGACGGTCGAGCCCTGCAAGCTCTGCCCGGGCGCGTCAAACTGACCCGCCTTCATGTGGCTGTCGCCGGAAAATTCGTATTCATACGCCGCGCCGCAGTAGAGGCTCCACGCTTTGTCCGTGTCCGCCGTGTACCGCGCGCCGAGGCGGAGACGGTCGCTGGTCACGCTGTCGAAGCTGAAACGGTCGCCGCCCATTTCGAAGCTGTCCCCGTCGATGTCGGTGTGGAAGTATTTCCCGTAGATGTCCCACTGGCCGCTGCCTCTCTGGATGAGTTTCCCCGCTCCCACGTGCGCGCCCCAGTAGGTGCTGTCAGAATCGAAGCCGTAGGAGTTTCCGTTCCCGTCTTTCACGGCGTTCGACATGGACGAGGAGAGAGTACCCGCACGAAGGGAGGCTTCGTAGTACATGCCGCTGTCTTTCGTGAGGCGCACCGCCGCGCCGCCGCCGTTGTAGAGGAGGCTTCCGTCGCCGCGGAACATTTCGTTGTTAAATGTATTCCACGTGCGGTAGTTGCCGGTGCCGTTTTCATAGAAGACGCCCCACGCGAGGCGGCCGCCTTTCACTTCATGAATGTTCCCGAAGCCCGCGATCTCGCTCCATCCGTTGATCTTGATGTCGCTCGCCACGTCATAGGTGCTGCGGTTCCCGTAGACCGCGCCGAAGGTCTGCATGCCGAAGTGATAGCCGTCGTCCAGGAGCCGCAGGGAGTCGGCGGCGATGTCCGCGCCCTGATTCACAAAGGCCGCCGCCACGGCCCGGTTCTCCGCGATGAGGTCGGTCTGGGCGTTGCGGGAGACCTCCGTGAGCGTATAGGAAATGTTTCCGTTATCTACAGACATTTCCCCTGTCCCTACGGCGGCAACGCCTGCGGTGAACGTGTCCGCCACATCTACATTTCCTTCCTGAATGCCCAGATTATCCCCTTCGATGAAGGTCATGGAGTCGCCGGTCTGAAGTTCCGTGCCGCCCGCGAAGGAGACGCTGTCCAGATGGATGGCCGTGTCTTTCAGCGCGTCTTTCCTGGAATTATCCGTGATGTCCAGCACTGTGCCGCCGGTCTGCCACTGGATATTCTGGAAGGTGATGTCGCTGAAATTCTGCACATCCTGCACTTTGCTCCCCGTCCAGCCGTTGATAAGCAGAGTGTTGTTCGCTATGGTCGCTTTCTCGCCAACGCTATCCCCCTCTTTCCAAAACGTATTGTATCCATACAGGGTGGCATTTGAAACATCTGCCGTGTCTTTCAGCACGATCTGATTATCCCTGACAGCAAAATTTTGATCAATACTTGCACTATAAGGAAACTCATAGGCTCCATATATGTTGCCTGTCACACTTCCGCCTTCGATGCTGACCACATTGCCGATCAAATCCACATTGGCCGTCTGAAAACCGATCCCTCCGCAGATATCTCCGCTGACCGTCGCCTGATCTTTGATCACCACGTGGTTTCCTTCGGCTTTGCATTCGCCGCCGGCAATGAAATTTCAAGCATTTACCGTCGCATTCCCGCCGATTTCAACATAGTTATTTTGCGCAGACGACCCGCTCATGCTGCCGATTCCGCCGCCAACGATCGTTGCGACCTGTATATTTCCGCCATCGATTAATACCTTATTTTCTTTCGCGGTCCCGTTGGCCGTTCCCAGACCGCCATAGATCTCTCCGTTCTCTCCGTTCACATTTCCGCCGTGGATCTCCACTGTATTTCCGATGACATCTGCATTGGAGTTTTGAGCAAACGCGCCAATGGTCTGTTTTTCGACGGTACCGCCATTAATAATGACATGGCCGCCGCTGACCGTCGTATCTCCAGCCGCGCCCTTTCTGCCATACACATACGTCCAGGAATCGCCGGTATTGACAGTCGCAGTATAATCATTGTCTGCGCTGCCTTCCAGCGTATTTTCCGCCATCGCGGTGCCTCCGGTCCATGCCCATACGCCCGCCAGAAGCAGCAGGCCTGCCGTTTTCTTTTTCATCAGAAAAACCTCCCGTACATGAATACGGGAGGAGGCGCGGAGAAGCATTATGCCCCCCGTTGGATTTCTTTTTGTATAGAGCTATGATTTATGCTCATGCTTTTAACCAAAGTATAGCAGCAAAAAAGGCCCCGTTCAAGCGCGGGGCTGCTTTTACAGAAAAGCACGAAAAAACGTCCGTTTTCTTTTTGGAAACGGACGCTTTTTTGCTCATAATTTGATCTTGTCAATCAGTTTGTCGATGAAGGAGGAGCCTTTGCCTTTGTACGTGGTGATGTCCTCGCCGGAGATGTCCGCGTATTTCAGGAGGGCTTCTTTCTGCTCGCCTTTCAGGTTCTTCGGGACGACCACATTCACGATGACATAGAGGTCGCCTTTTCCTCCGCCCCGGAGGCGGGGCATGCCTGCGCCGCGGATGCGGAATTTCGTCCCGCTCTGCGTGCCTGCGGGGATCTTCAGCTCGACGGCGCTGTCCAGCGTCGCCACCTGGATGGAATTGCCAAGCGCCGCCGTGGGGAAGGAAATGTCCGCGCGGCAGTAGAGGTCGTCGCCGTCCCGTTCAAAGTCCGGGTCGTCCGCCACGTAGATGTATACGTAGAGATCGCCTGCCGGGCCGCCCCGTTTGCCCGGATTCCCTTCGCCGGCGATGCGCATGCGCACGCCCGTCGCCGCTCCGGCGGGAATGTTCACTTCCAGTTTCTTGGAGACGGTCTGCACGCCCGTGCCATGGCAGGTGCTGCATTTCTGCTTGATGATCTTGCCCGTGCCGCCGCAGTACCGGCAGGTGGTGGCGTTCACCATCTGGCCGAAGGGCGTATTCCGCACGATCCGCTCCTGCCCGGTGCCGTGGCAGTGCTGGCAGGTCTCCACGTCCGTGCCGGGCTCCGCGCCGCTGCCGTGGCATTTCGCGCAGGTCTCTTCTTTCCGCACGGTGAAGGTCTTCTTCACGCCTTTCGCCGCTTCCCGGAGGGTGATCTCCATGTCGTAGCGGAGATCGTCGCCCCGCTCCGGCCCGTTCCGCTGGCGCCGTCCGCTTCCGCCGGTGAACATGTCGAAGATGTCCCCCATGTCGAAGCCCTGACCGCCGAATCCTCCGAAACCGCCGAAGCCCTGGCCGCCGAATCCTCCGAAGCCGCCCGCGCCTGCGCCGCCTTTCTGGGCCTGTTCGTAGGCGTCGTGTCCGACCTGGTCGTACTGGGAGCGCTTGTCCGCATCGGACAGCGTCTGGTACGCTTCATTGATCTCTTTGAATTTCTCTCCCGCGGAGGGGTCGTCCTTATTCAGATCCGGATGGTACTTGCGGGCGAGACGGCGGTAGGCTTTCTTTATGTCGTCTTCTGTAGCGTTCTTATCGACGCCGAGCACTTCATAGTAATCCCGAGCTGCCATACGTCCTCATCCTGTCTTATTTCTTGTCGTCGTCCACGACTTTGTAGTCCGCGTCGACCGTGTCGCCGTCGGCTTTGTGCTGCGCGCCCTGCTGGGACTGCTGCTGGCCCGCCGCGCCCTGCGCCGCCTGCTGAGCCTGCTGCGCCTGCTGATAGAGTTTTTCCGTCAGTTCGTGGAGGGGCTTCGTGAGCGCTTCCGCGTCGGCTTTGATCTTTTCCGTGTCGTCGCCTTTGAGCGTTTCTTTCAGCTTCACGATGGCGTCATTGACTTCCTTCACCTTCGCCGCGTCGCCTTTGTCGCCGATCTCCTTCACGGTCTTTTCCGCCTGATACACGAGGGCTTCCGCGTTGTTCTTCGCGGTGACCGCTTCCTTGCGCTTCTTGTCTTCCGCTTCATGGGCCTTCGCGTCCTGCTGCATCTTTTCGATCTCTTCGTCGGAAAGGCCGGAAGAAGAGGTGATGTCGATCTTCTGTTCCTTGCCGGTGCCCAGGTCTTTCGCGGAAACATGGACGATGCCGTTCGCGTCAATGTCGAAGGTCACCTGGATCTGCGGCACGCCTCTCGGAGCCGGCGGGATATCGGAGAGCTCAAAGCGGCCGAGAGTCTTGTTGTCCGCCGCCATGGGGCGTTCGCCCTGAAGAACATGGATGTCTACGGAAGGCTGATTGTCTACGGCAGTGGAGAAGATCTGCGTCTTCTGCGTCGGGATAGTGGTGTTTCTCTTGATCATGGTGGTGAATACGCCGCCCAGTGTTTCAATGCCGAGGGACAGCGGCGTCACGTCGAGGAGCAGTACGTCCTTCACTTCGCCTTTCAGCACGCCTGCCTGAATGGCCGCGCCTACTGCGACGGATTCATCGGGATTGATGCCCTTGTTCGGTTCCTTGCCGAATTTATTCTTGATGAGTTCCTGCACGGCGGGGATACGGGAAGAGCCGCCGACGAGGAGGATCTTTTCGATATCTGCCGCGGTGACGCCTGCGTCTTTCATGGCGATGTCGATCGGAGCGACCGTCGCCTGGACGAGGTCTTCCGTGATGCGGTTGAATTCCGCCCGGGAGAGCGTCGCGTCGAAGTGCACCGGCTGGCCGTCGGAATCAACGGTGAGGAAGGGCAGATTGATCTCCGTGGACATGACGCCGGAGAGCTCGATCTTCGCCTTTTCGCCGGCTTCTTTCAGACGCTGATTCGTCATGGGGTCGCGCTTCAGTTCGAAACCGTTCTGTTTCTTGAACTGATCGGCGATCCAGTCCATGACGCGGGCGTCGAAATCGTCGCCGCCCAGATGGCCGTTGCCGTTGGACGCCTTGACTTCAAAGACGCCGTCCGCCAGATCGAGGATGGATACATCGAAGGTGCCGCCGCCAAGGTCATAGACGAGGAAGGTGTGTTCCTTGCCGTCATTGATCTTGTCGAGGCCGTAAGCCAGAGAGGACGCCGTCGGTTCATTGATGATGCGGAGCACATTCAGGCCCGCGATCTTGCCGGCGTCTTTCGTCGCCTGGCGCTGGCTGTCCGTGAAATACGCCGGGCAGGTGATGACCGCTTCCGTCACCGGTTCGCCGAGGTACGCTTCCGCGTCCTGTTTCAGCTTCTGGAGGATCATCGCGGAGATCTCCTGCGGGGTATAGCTCTTGCCGTCGATCTCTACTTTGTAATCGCTGCCCATGTGGCGCTTGATGGAAACGATGGTGCGCTTCGGGTTGGACACGGCCTGGCGCTTTGCCAGCTGGCCCACCAGACGCTCGCCGGTCTTGGAGAAGCCCACCACAGACGGGGTCAGACGGGAACCTTCCGCGTTCGGGATGACGACGGGCTCGCCGCCTTCCATGACTGCTACGACGGAGTTCGTCGTACCGAGATCGATACCAATAACTTTGGACATATTGATTGCCTCCTTAAAATTTCTTTTCTATTCTATCTGTCCGCTCTCGCGGGGATCAGCCGTTATGTACGACCTGCACCTTCGCAGGCCGGATGACCCGGTCATTCATGACGTACCCCTTCTGGAGCACCATGGCCACCGTGTCGTCTTCCTTATCTTCCGCGGGGATCTGCATCACCGCTTCGTGGAAATGCGGGTCAAACGCCGCGCCTTCCGCCTGGATCTCCGTCACGCCGAAGCCTTCCAGCACCTTTTCCAGCTGCTTTTTCAGCATTTCGAAGCCCTGCACGTAAGCCGCGCCGCCGGCGTCCTTCGCCATGTGAGCGAGGGCCCGGTCGAAATTGTCCAGCACAGGAAGAAATTCCTTCACCGTGTCGGCGGTATGTTTCTCCTTCGCCTCCGCCTGCTCCGCGCGGGTGCGGCGGCGGAAATTATCGAAATCGCCCTGAAGCCGGTCGTACTGCCGCACCGCCGCGGCGAGCTTCGCTTCCAGCCCGGCGGCCTTGTCTTCCAGCGCCTTTGCCTTCGCTTCGGCCGCAGCTTCCGCCTCGAGCGCTTTCGACAGCGCCGCGGAAAGATCCGCTTCCTCCGGCGGCGCTTCCTTCGCTTCCGCGCCTTCGGCGGTCATCTTTTCCTTTTCCTCCATGGGGAAACCTCCTCTGTATGAAAAATCTGAATCAATCCTTGCTCTTCAGCATGCGGGACAGCTGGTGCTGCATGAAGTACAGCAGGCCGATCACCCGGCCGTATTCCATGCGCATGGGCCCGATGACCGCCATCGTGCCGATCACCCGGCCGCCCGCCTGAAACTGCGCCTTCACCACAGACAGATCGGCGAGAGACTTGTCGCCGTTCTCCGCGCCGATGCGCACCGCGAGAGGCTTCTCCGCGGACATGTCGAGGATGCTGTGGAGCAGGTCGCGCTCCTCCAGAAGGTTCAGGATATCCTGCACCTTCTCCACATTCTGAAATTCCGGCTGGCGGATGAGCCCCGCCGCGCCGCCGCTCCATACGCGCTGCTTCGGCAGGAGCGCCCGCCGGAGCGATACGAAGATCCGGCTGAACGGCGTCAGATCGCGCTCCACCGCCTGCTGCAGCGAGAGGATGAGGCTCTCATCCGCCGTGCTCATGTCCCGGCCGTGAAGGAAATGATTCAGCCTGTCCGCGATGAGCTGAAGCTCATCCAGCGACGAATCCGGCGGAATATTCACCACCGTATTCGACACATTTCCTTCCTGCGTCACCGCGAGCAGGATCGCCCGGCGGTCGTCGAGGGGAAGAAAGCGGATGTAATTGAATGTGCACGTCTCCTCCACCTTCCGCGCCGCCACGGAAAGCGTGTGCGTCAGGGAAGAAACGAGCCGCGCCAGGCTGCGGAAGATCTCATCGGTCTTCGCGGCATGCTCCGCGATGAGCTTCGTGATGGCTTCCTTTTCCTCATCCGTCACGCGTCCCGGCTCCATGAGACGGTCCACATAGAAACGGTATCCCTTCACGGAAGGGATGCGCCCCGCCGATGTGTGAGGCTGCTCCAGGTAGCCCTCATCGCCCAGATCCTGCATTTCATTGCGGATCGTCGCGCTGGACACGCCGAAATCATAATTCTTCGCGATCGTTCGGGAGCCGACGGGCTCCGCGGAAGATACGTAATCCTGTACGATGGCCCAGAGTATTCTTTTCTTTCTGTCATTCATGCCGGCGTCTGCTGGTTCTGCATTTTTTCGCGCTGTCATCTTACCACCTTATTTATTAGCACTCGCTCTATTCGAGTGCTAACCGTACATTACAAGAATACCATCCGCCCCGCCCATTGTCAAGAAAATCCCCGTATTTCCGCGCCTTTTTCCAAAATATCCCGCGGTGATCTCCGGCACTCTTTCCCGGGCCGGCGCAGGAAGAAACGCGCAAAAAAATACAGGGCCGAAGCCCTGCATTCTTTGTTATTTCCGAAGCGTCAGCGATTCGCCCACCGCGGCGATGAGCGGCGTCACGCCGGACTGTTCCGCGAGAGACGCGAACTGCGCCGGGTCCTGCGCGATGACCGGCCACGTATTGTAATGGATGGGGATCACCCGCTGCGCGCCGAGAAGCTTCGCCGCCTTCACGGCGTCTTTCGGCCCCATGGTGTAATTGTCGCCGATGGGCAGCACCGCGTAATGAATGGGCGTGTCTTCGCCGATGAGCTTCATGTCGCTGAAGAGCGCCGTGTCGCCCGCGAAGTACACATTCACTCCGCCGCCGAACTGGATCAGGAAGCCGCACGCCACGCCTCCCGCCACGCCCGCGCTGTGGAGCGCCGGAGTCATGGTCACCTTGCCGAAAGGCAGCTTCACCGTGCCGCCCAGGTTCATGGGATACGCCGTTCTCGGCTCCTTCGTGAAGAGTCCCAGCACCTCCGGGATAGCGATGACCGCCGCGCCCGTCCGCGCCGCGATGGCGTCGGCGTCGCCGAAATGGTCGCCGTGGGCGTGAGACAGCAGGATATAATCGCACTCCACCTCTTCCGCCCGCACCGCGGCATGGGGATTGCCGTTCAGAAACGGATCAAAAAGCAGTTTCTCGCTCCCCGTGTCGATGAGGAAGCACGCATGTCCGTAGTAAGTAAATTTCATAAATACCCCTCCTTCCCTGAATGGGTCTTTCCCTCTGTATTATAGCATGCCCCTTTCCGCCGGAAAATGAGCGCTTCCGAATGAAGATCGTCCTGGCAGAAAGCGCCGGAAAATGAACGGCTCTCATCGAAAAGCGATCCGGCGTTAAACGCCCCTCGCTGAAAAGCGCTTCGGCATTTTGCGCCGGAAATTTCCGGGCACGGAAAAAGGAGCGGTCTCCCGCTCCTTTTTCTTTTTGCATTTTCAGAACGCCATGTTCAGGCCGATATTGATCTGATAGGTGTCTTCGTTGTCGTTGCCGAAGAGTTTTTCCACGTCCAGGAACATGTACTTGTCTTCGCTCATCCTGTGGGAGAAGCCGACGCCCACGTCGTACCATGTGCCTTCATTCTCATAGGTCGTGGAGAGCACGCCCGTCGTATCCTGTGCACGGATGCTCTGGCCGCCCAGGAATTCGTGGAGGATGTCCGCCTTGAAGTACACCGTGTTCGCTTCGTCCGTATCCCGTCCGAGGCGGAAGCCCGCCCGTCCGATGAGGCTGTCGATGCTGTCCAGGCTGACTTTCGTCCCCTGGCTCGTCGTATAGGAGGCGTCGGTCACGTAGGCGTACTGGAGCTGTGCCTGCGGCTCGATGTACCAGTCGTTCCCCAGGTCTTTCTTCCGCCCGTATTCGGCACTCACGCTCCATACGTCGTTGTCGTAGTCGCCTTTGATCTTCTCTCCCAGTTTGCTGTAGATGTCGAAATCATTGGAGAGGCGGCCGTATTTCACGACGTAGTCCGTGTAGTGGCCCTTATCGCCCATCCAGGTGTCGTGGTACCACAGCCCGGCCCGGCGCACGTCGCCTTCGCCGAGAACATTCGTGTAGTCTGCCGTGCCCCGCATATAGTCGAAGGCAAAGCCCCGGTAATGGGTGCCGTCTTTCTGGGCATCATCTTTCCAGTCGTAGCCGATCTCGAACATCGTATTTTGACTGCGGAAGGCGTCGGATTTTCCGATGCGGTCGTGGCGGAGGCGCACCCAGAGGCCGTCGTCGCCTTCGATGAACCGTGCCTCGCCCATGCGCTTATTGAGACGGTCCATGTAGACGGCGTTGGAGTAGTTCACTTTCGACATGGCGATGACGGTCTTCCCCGTATCGTTGACGGTTTTTTCTGCGCCGTAAATGTAATAATTCGTCGCGCCGATGTCACCGGCATCCTCCGGTTCTTCTTCTGCCGCAAGGACAGATGCGCCGGACGCTCCGCCGGTCTCCGCTTCCGGCGGCGTTCCCGCTTGTGTGAAGAAATCTTCCACCATGCCGGTGCCGGGCTTCACTTCGCCAAGTTCTGTGCCGTTATAGACATCGTTCTTTTTCTTGTCTTTCTCGCTGGCATAGCCTTCGTTTCCGACCTGGTAGTCAATATCATAAATGCCGCCGCCCACGTATTTGACAGAAAAGTCCGCCTTGCTTCCGCTTCCGATCGTGGCGAAGCGGAGATTGTCAAAGTCCAGTTCGTTGTGGCTGCCGTTGATGTCCGATTCGTCGACAGCTTCGTCCAAGTAGATGGTATAGCTGCCGTCAGCGGACTTCATGTAGAGCATATCGCTGCCCTTGCGGTCGCCGTCGAGATGCATCAGGAAGGTGGCGTCTCCGTCCATTTTGTAAATGGTGAGCGCGTCCGCCCCTTCGTTCCGTTCCTGCCCGGCTCCGGTCAGGTCGATCACCGCATTTCCATCGGTGGTCACGTTCGTAATCCAGCTCTGCCCAGTGACGTTCCATCGGGAACCTTCGCCCATGGTCAGATCGACTCGTCCGCCTTTGTAGATGGTGCTGCTGAAAGCGGGGTCAAAGAATTCCGCTCCCGCATGGCCTTCGTCAATGGTTTCGCCTTCCGTTTTAAGTCCCGCGTCGCCGTAATCGTCCGCCCGGCCCGTGAGCACGCCGCCGTTTCCAAGGTCAAGGCTCAGCACGCCGTTGTTCCCGGCGAGAATATTGCCCTTCACGTTAATGCCCGCGCCGGAATTTTCCTGCGCACTGATATTTACCGTGCCCGCATACGCCGCAAGGATATCCCCGGTGATCTCACTGTCCGCGCCGTACTTCAAATTCACATGCGCCCGGTCTTTGTCCTCTACCGTTGTCGTGACTTTATCATAGTCCAAGCCGGTCGCCGTGCCCGCCGCGATGGCGATATCGAGGCTGTTGGGGCTTGTTTCATAGCGGTCTGTACTGACGATCGTCTGTCCGTCGATGGTAATATTCGCCTTATTGTATGCCCAGATGGTGCGTTCGATCTGGTTTTCATCGCTATTATCGGCATAGGTACGGATAATGTTCCGGTCGCCCCTGATGCTGATCTGCGCACCGTCTTCGGCATAGAGGGACGAAATGATTTCTCTGCCGTCGTCCAGATCACCCGCGCCGTCAATCTTGGCATTGGAGTAAACGAAATTGCTGACCTTATCGGCTGCTCCGTTAAGGCCGCTCATGACGATCTCCGACCCGCTTCCGTTGGCATAGACCGCACCGGCGAGCGCATTCGCCTCCCCGGCTTTCATGTAGATGTCGCCGCTGTTGACCGCATAGGCCGCGTGAGAACCGCCGAAAGTGACTTTCTGCCCATCGTAGTCGACAGTCTCCACTTCGCCCGCTTCGACCTGATTGACCTTCTCCGCTTCCTCCGTGACTGCGCTGTTCTGCCCGTCTGCTTTCAAGCTGTCCCGTCCTGCTGATACCCGGTTGTTGACCGCAGTCAAGGAAATTTTACCGGCTGTCGAATAGGCTCCGTCTAAGGCAGCTTCAATGATATTATCTTGCTTTGCGATAAGCTCCACGCCTGCGTCCGAATTGGTACGACTGTAAATCCCTGTCGTCTTCTCCCCGCCGGTCAGGGTATTGTTCCCTACAGTGGATTCCACTTTAACCTGTCCCTCGGTGCTGAAAATAACATATCCGGTATAGCTGCTGTTTTCAGTGACAGTCAACTGATTATTCTGCCCTGTGACATTTACATCGCCTGTACCGGCGGCAATGCTGTATAAGCTGTCGGCGTGAATATTGACATTCCCAGATTCTGATTCAAACTGAAAGGCCTTCGTACTGTTATTGGAAATGCCATAGCTCCCATAAACAGCAAGATCGCCAACAGTTTTCATGTTTATACTGCTATCTCCATTTAGGATAATTCCCCATGCACCGGCCTGAACTTCTGCTTCATTCGCTTTAATCGTAATATTGGAATTTGTGTTTTTTTCTGCAAAAATACCGTAATATCCTGCCGTAATGGATAATTTCCCGGCCAGGTCAATATTCATATCTCCCGTTTGATATGCTCCGACATAAATACCGTCTCTTGTTGTATTGTCTTCGCTGATCGTATTGCTGATCGTATTATTGATTGTCAGGTTATTTGCCCGGATATGCGTGCTGTTATTTTCTGCGGGACCGACAATCAGACCACCGCTGTAAGAACCACCCTGGCTATATGGCGTATCCACATTGATGACCACATTGCCGCCATATCCGCCGTCTTCCCCGGTAATATTTACGTTATATGTATTTAAATTGTGAAGCGTCAGAGTGCTGTCCCGAGACAGTTCAATATCGTAATCTCCGACCCGTTCCTTTGGTTCCAGATACGAAGGTGTCCCCACATATTGACTGCTCACTGTTGTGTCTTCTGTAACGGTAATGGTTCCGCCTTTTTCTGTAGTACCGACAAAATTTTCAAATGTTATTTCTTTCGCCATGCCCGTCGTCCAGACGGCCATGCTCATGGCCATGCCGAGCAGCACGGCTCTTTTCAGTTCTTTCTTTTTCATTTTTATTCCTCCTGTCTTTGTCCTATCGTTTTTTGATCACTCATCTGTTCGGACACGGGAATGCCTGCGTCCTTTTTTTCTGCGCGGCGGTGTTTCCAGTAGAGCCGCTCGCACCGGCCGGAGCAGAATTTGCTCCTCCGGTCTTTCGGATCGGTCACCGCCACGGGCTTCCCGCAGCGGGCGCAGAGAAAGCTGCGCAGGACGGGCGTGCCTTCCGGCCCGGCCCGTTCTTCGCCGGTCTCTTTCCGGTGCGCTTTCTTCCGGCATTTCTCCACGCAGTACCGCTGGGTGCACCGGTCGGCGAGAAAGCGCTTCCCGCACACCGGGCAGACCGCTTCCCGCTTCACGGCGCGCCCGCCGCCTCAGGGGCACGCAAAAAAGACAGCCCAAAACAAGCTGTCTTTTCTCTATGGCAAAAGCGCGCACGAACGCGCGCGGTATGACGTTTTACATGGGAGAAAATTCTTTTTCTGTTATGCCCCCCCCGTCAAAACAGCAGACGGGCACATCGCTGCGGCTCTCTTTGTGCAGAGGGTCTTGAAGCTCACGGTGTCACCTCCTTTTATCGTTTGTTCATGCAGCAAAATCTTTCCAGTTACAGAGTGTTTTTATCTTACCGGGTTTTCCCGGCCGGCGCAATATCCACCCCCGGAATTTCCGCGGATCTCGTGCGGAAATTTCTGCGTCATTTACACGGTCTGATTATACCACGCTCCGCCCCCCCCATTCCATCGTTTATTCTCAATTAGTAAAGATTCCCGGTTCTTTTCATTTTTGATATAGCGCCGTACGCTGACGGGCCCGCATTTTTCTTCGGCGGGAAATTTCCAGCCGCCGTGAAGCGCCCGCTTTTTCATCAGGCGGCGCACAGCAAAAAGCCCCGGCGTATGCCGGGGCTTCACCGCTTGCGCGGTCGGTTCAAGTTGTCTCTCAGGATGCAGGCCGGGCCTGCGGGATGTTACTGTTTTTCTACAAGTTTCAGATCGACGGCGATGTTCTTGTCGACTTGTTCGCCTTTTGCGATCTTCTGCGCGATCTCTACGGCGATCTCGCCCATCTTGTCAGGCTGCTGCGCGATGGTAGCCGCCATGTCGCCGTCCTGTACGGCTTTCACGCCGTCAGCGGTGCCGTCGAAGCCGATGACAAGGATCTGCTTGCCTGCGCTCTTGGCCGCGCCGATGGCGCCGAGGGCCATTTCGTCATTCTGCGCGAAGATGGCTTTGATGTCGGGGTTCGCCTGGAGCATGTTTTCGGTGACGGTCAGACCTTTGGTACGGTCGAAGTCAGCGGACTGTTTCGCCAGGACTTTCAGTTTCTGGTCAGCCACTTTGTGGAAGCCTTCGCCGCGTTCACGGGTCGCGGACGCGCCGGGGATGCCTTCGAGTTCAGCGACAGGAGCCTGTTCGCCGAGTTTCTTCACGATGTATTCCCCTGCCATTTCACCGCCTTTCACGTTGTTGGACGCGATGTGGGCCACGATGTCGCCTTTGTCAGCGGAGCGGTCAATGGTGATGACGGGGATCTTCGCTTTGTTCGCGGCGATGACGGAGTTGGAGATCGCTGCGGAGTCGACCGGATTGATGATGAGAACATCGACTTTGGATTCGATCAGGTCAGTGACGTCGTTGGACTGCTTGGCCGGGTCATTCTGCGCATCGACGATCTTCACATCGATCTTGGCGTTTGCCGCCGCTTCTTCTACGCTCTTCGCCATGGTGACGAAGAAGGGATTATTCTGGGTGGATACGGCAAAGCCGATGGTGACTGTCTTTTCGCCGGAAGGAGCGGCTTCTTTTTTCTCAGAAGAGCCGCAGCCGGAAACGGATACGAGGGCCGCGCCGAGCAGGCACGCTACTACTAATTTTTTCAGCAAATGAAACGACCTCCTTATTATTTCTTACGATCCATGAGTACTGCGAGCAAAATAACGATCCCTTTGACAACTTGCTGGTAGAAGCTGGAGACATTGAGAATATTCAGGCCGTTGTTCAGCGTGCCGATGATGAGCGCGCCGATGAGGGTGCCTGTGATGCGGCCTTTGCCGCCGGAGAGGCTGGTGCCGCCGAGGACGACTGCCGCGATGGCGTCGAGTTCATAGCCCATGCCGGCGGTGGGCTGCGCGGAATTCAGGCGGGATGTGAGGACAGCGCCCGCAAGCGCGCAGAGGAGGCCGGTGATGGCGTAGGAGACGATCTTCACGCGGTTGATCTTGATGCCAGCGATGAAGGAGACTTTTTCGTTGCCGCCCACGGCGTAGGTCTGACGGCCGAGGGGGGTCTTATTGAGGATAAAGAGGAGCACAAGGAATGCGATGAGCATGAGGATCGCCGGTACGGGCACGCCCGCGATGTCGCCCTGGCCGAGGCCCATAAAGATCGGGTCGTCGGAGAGGCCGCTGATGGGGTTGCCGTTCGTGTAGACGAGGGTCGCGCCGCGGTAGATGGTCATGGTGGCCAGGGTCGCGATGAAGGGGGCGACTTTGCCGTAGGCGACGATGATGCCGTTCACGGCGCCCAGGCCGAGACCGATCACGGCTGCCACTATGACGGCCATTTCGGGATTCATGCCGCTGGTGATCATGCTGGCGAGGAGCGCGCTGGAGAGCGCGAGGATGCTCCCCACGGAGAGGTCAATGCCGCCCGTGAGGATGACGAAGGTCATGCCGAAGGAGATGAGCGCATTGATGGAGACCTGACGGAGCAGGTTGCTCAGGTTCGACGGGGAGATGAAGCGGTCATTGAGCGCCGCGATGACGATGAAGAGGAGAACGAGCCCGATGAGCGGCCCCATTTCTCTCAGCAGATTTTTTGTTTTTTCCGAGTTCATTGGTTATTTTCCTCCCGTTGCCAGTGTAATGATTTTTTCCTGCGTCGCGTCTTTGCGGCTGAGGATGCCCGCCACGTGTCCTTCGTGGATGACCATGATGCGGTCGCTCATGCCGAGGATCTCCGGAAGGTCTGAGGAGACCATGATGAGGGAAACGCCCTGCGCGGTGAGCTCATTCATCAGATCATAGATGTCTTTTTTCGCGCCCACGTCGATGCCCCGCGTCGGTTCGTCGAGGATGAGCAGCGACGGATGCATGCCGATCCATTTCGCGATGACGACTTTCTGCTGGTTGCCGCCGGACAGGTTTTTCGCTTCCAGATTGAGATCCGTGGTCTTGACGCCCAGTCTGTCGGCGAGGACTTTGCAGAATTCGTATTCTTTCTTGGTATCGATGCAGTTGAAGTTCGTGAAAGCGCCTTCACTGGGGAGGGCGATGTTTTTCAGGATGGAGAAATCGAGGATGAGCCCTTCGGTCTTGCGGTTTTCCGTGATGAAGCCGAAGCCCTGCCGGATGGCGTCGAGCGGGTTTTTGATATTCACTTCTTTCCCGTTCAGACGGATGGTGCCGGATTTATGGGGATCGACACCGAAGAGGGCCCGCATGATCTCTGTGCGTCCCGCGCCCATGAGGCCTGCCACGCCGAAGATCTCCCCTTTTCTCACGGAGAAGGATACGTCCTGGAATACGCCGGGCTGGGTAAGGTGCTCTACGGAAAAGACTTCTTCTCCCGGGGTGACGGTGCGGATCGGGTAGTATTCGGATATCTCGCGGCCCACCATGTCCTTGACGATCTGGTTCATGGTGGTCTCACCGGTGGGCTTGCTGCTGATGGTCTGTCCGTCGCGCATGACGGTGATGGTATCGCAGTTGCCGAAGACTTCTTCCATGCGGTGGGAGATGTAGATGATCGCCACGCCTTTGGCTTTCAGCTTCCGCATCACGTCAAAGAGGCAGTCTGTCTCTCTCTCGGTAAGGGCCGCCGTCGGTTCATCCATGATGACGACTTTCGCATCCAGCAGGAGGCTCCGCATGATCTCCACCATCTGCTGCTGGCCGACGGAGCAGTTCCCCGCGATCTCATCCAGCGGCAGATCGATGCCGATCTCTTTGCATTTCGCCTGGGCGATCTCTTTCATTTTTTTGAAGTCGATAAATCCGAATCTCGTCTTCGGCCGTTTCAGCGGGAAAAGGTTTTCCAGCACTGTCAGGTTCGGCCAGATGTTCAGCTCCTGATGAATGAAGGCGATGCCGTGGTCTTCCGCGTCTTTATTGCCGCTGAATACCATGGGTCTGCCGTCGACTTCGATGGTTCCCGCATCGGCTTTGAGGATGCCGGTCAGGATATTCATGAGCGTGGATTTCCCCGCGCCGTTTTCTCCCATCAGCGCCTGTACTTCACCGGAGCGGAGATGCAGATTGACGCCGCGAAGCACCTGGTTCGTACCAAAGGCTTTGCAGATCCCTTTCATATCGATTTCCATCTCTATGCTCTTCCTCTCTGTATGATCGTTCCGCTTTTAAAAGATGACGCCCGATTCCAGCACGACATTGGAGAAGGGGGTGATCTCGCCGGTGCGGATGACGGCTTTCGCCGTTTTTTCCATTTTTTTCAGCGTCTCATGACTGTCCAGCACGGCCCATTCGACTTTGTCTTCCGGAAAGACTTCATGGAGCGCCGCCCACTGCGCGGGATTCTGCGTTTCCGTTTCCGGCGCGACGTAGATCTTCTGTACTTCCATGTACTTGGCGACTTCCCGCACGACTTCGATGAATTTCGGTTCGCCCAGACGGAGCGCCAGGTCGATCTTCGGCGTTCCTTCCGGCACGGGGAGGCCGCAGTCGCCGATGACGATCTGATCGGTATGGCCCATGTCCGCCAGCACTTTGGCGATATTGCTGTTCAGTATTCCTATTTTCTGCATACGAGCATCTCCTCTACTTCGCTGCGCCGGGGCATGCCGCCCTGCGCGCCGATCTTTCCGATGGAGAGCGCCGCCGCCGCATTGGCGAAGCGCACGGCCTCCCGAAGGCTCATTCCTTCGCTCTTTGCCGCCGCGAAAGCGCCGTTGAAGGTATCTCCCGCGCCGGTGGTATCTACGACGGGAACGGTAAATCCCGGGACGGTCACGGTCTTTCCGTCTTCTCCGAAAGCCACGCCGTCTTTTCCGACGGTCATGATGACGCGGCATCCCGCGCTCCGGAGGATCTCGTCTTTCGTTTTGCCCAGGAACATGAGCGCCGCTTCGTGTTCATTCGGCGTCACATAGGCAGTCTTTTCAATGAGCTCCTGCGGGACTTCCGCAAAGGGCGCCGGATTCAGCATGACGGAAACGCCTTCTTCCGCGGCTCTGCGGATGACATAGGCGTTCGTCTCGAGGGGGATCTCATGCTGGAGCAGCACCATGTCGCAGCTCTTTATGACATCCCACGCTTCGTCAATGCATGCTTCATCCACGCAGTCGTTCGCGCCTTTTACGACGATGATGCTGTTGTCGCCCTCGGCGAGGGTGATGTGCGCCGTACCGGTGGTCACGCCGGGGATCACTTTCACATAATCCGTATGGATCCCTTCTCTTTTCAGGGTGTCCATCATCATCTGCCCGTTGGCGTCATCGCCGACGCAGCCGATCATCCATACATCCGCTCCCACTCTGGCCGCCGCGACGGCCTGATTCGCGCCTTTCCCGCCGGGAGAGATGATCAGCCGCCTGCCCATGACGGTCTCACCGGCTCCGGGCCGGCGGTCCGCTTCCACGGTCAGATCGACATTGCAGCTCCCGATCACTGCTATACGACTCATAGTTCCTCCTTAAAAAGCAAGCACGCAGAAGAAGAACCCCCGTCTCACAGGGCGCTCTTGTTCTCCGCCTATCCTCAGCAGCTATAACTAACTGAATCATTTTAGCATAAATGGTATGTTTTAAAAAGGACATGCGTCCTCCGGGCCGTTTTTTGTCCCAAATTAAATTTTTATGAAAATCCGACATCCCGCTTCATTTTCGCAGTTTCTCTCCGCGGTCTTTGGAAACTTCGGGCCTATCTGGATTTTTTCCTTCCCGTCTTTTCTTTTCTCTTTCCCTGCCGCGGGATCCGCGCAATGCTGACGGGACATTTTCATTCTCTTTTCACAAAGAAAAAACGGCGAACCGGGATCTTCTGCCCCCTGTCCGCCGCGAAAGCCCTGCCATGGAAGCGCTTTTCTCATGGCTGCCCGTTTTCTTATGCGATTTTGATATAGATCATCTGTCGATATTGGTCATCTTTTCCGGCTGCACGTAGGTATCGTATTCTTCCGCCGTGACATAGCCCAACGCTTCCGCCGCTTCCCTGAGGGAGCAGCCCGCGCTGAAAGCGTGCTTCGAGATGGCCGCCGCTTTTTCGTAGCCGATGTGCGGGGAAAGGGCCGTCACAAGCATGAGGGAATTTTCCACCAGTTCCTGCATGCGTTCGCGGATCGGCTCCATGCCTTCCGCACAGTGGACGGTAAAGGAATGGATGGCTTCGCCGAGGAGTTTCACCGATTCGATGAAGGCGTCCGCGATGACCGGCGCGTAGACGTTCAGCTCGAAGCGTCCCTGAGAGGAGCCCATGGAGATGACTGCCTGATTGCCGTGGACACGGCACGCCGCCATGGTGAGGGCTTCGCACTGGGTGGGATTCACTTTGCCAGGCATGATGGAGGAGCCCGGTTCATTGGCTGGAATGGAGATCTCCCCGAGTCCCGACCGGGGACCGCTGGCGAGGAGCCGGATGTCGTCGGCAAATTTCATGCAGTCTCCGGCGAGTCCGTCCAGCGCGCCGTGGATGTAGACGAAATTGTCCCTCCCTGTGAGGGCGTAGAATTTATTGCCTTCTTCTGTAAAGGGCAGGCCCGTCTCTCCGGCGATGAGCTCCGCCGCGCGCCGCCCGAATCCTTTCGGCGCGTTCAGGCCCGTGCCGACCGCTGTGCCGCCGAGGGCGAGAGGAAGCAGGTATTTTTCCGCGTCCCTGATCATGGCGCGGGATTTCTTCAGCATTTCCGCCCAGCCGGAGATCTCCTGGCCGAAGGTCAGGGGCACCGCGTCCTGCACATGAGTGCGGCCGATCTTCACGATGCGCATGTATTCTTCGCTCTTCCTGCCGAAGACGGCGATGAGCTCGTCCAGCGGGCCGTACAGTTCGTCATGCAGGACTTTCACCGCGGCGATGTGCATGGCCGCCGGGAAGGTATCATTGGACGACTGGGATTTATTGACATCATCATTGGGATGAACCCGCTTCTCACTGCCCGCGGCGGCCAGTTTTTCATTGGCCAGGTGGGCAATGACTTCATTGAGGTTCATATTGCTCTGCGTGCCGGAGCCGGTCTGATAAACGACGAGGGGAAATTCTTCATCCCATTTCCCCGCGAGGATCTCATCGCAGGCTTCGCAGATGGCGTTTTTCTTCTCTTCATCCAGCCCAGACAGTTCGGCATTCGCAAGGGCCGCGCATTTCTTCATCACCGCGAAGGCGTAGATGATCTCCATGGGCATGCGGTGTCCGATGCGGAAATTTTCCAGCGAGCGCTGCGTCTGCGCGCCCCATTTTCTTTCTGCCGGTACTCTCACTTCGCCCAGCGTGTCGTGTTCGATGCGGTATTCCATATTCGTCTCCTTTTTCTCCCGCCTTTTCGGCGGATGGTCTGATCAGATATATTGTAGCATATTTTTATTTCCCCTCCCATAAAAAGTACCGTTTATGCGAAATCCGCATATGCTTAAAGCTCTTTCTTTTTTCCGCACCTTTCCGCGAGGGCGCTCCTCACTGAACGCTTCCCGATGAAAAGCGCTTTCTCCATGAGCGCCTGAAAATTTCCGGCGGAAAAAAGAAAACGACCGGAAAAATTCCGGCGCTTCAAGAAGGGCGGAGATTTTTTGACACTTCGCCGTTTGTATTGTAAAATAATTCACACATGGCTTTGCAGTATTGATTTATGGCAGTCTCCGGGCCCCGTGCAATGAAATCCCATGAACCCTGTCAGGTCCGAGAGGAAGCAGCAGTAAGTGGCCCGTTTCATGTGCCACGGTGCATCCTGGCGGCTGTCATAAATGAGGACTGCAAAGTTTTTTATTGCGTTTCTTTTTCCGGAGGTCACTATGGCTTATCTCGCTTTGTACCGCAAATGGCGTCCCCAGACTTTTTCCGAGGTGGTCGGGCAGAAGCATATCTCCGCCGCGCTGCAGCGGGCCGTCGGCGAGGACCGCCTCGCCCACGCTTATCTTTTCTCCGGGCCGAGGGGCACCGGGAAGACCAGTATGGCCAAGATCCTCGCGAAGGCGGTGAACTGCGAGCATCCCCGCGGAGCCGATCCGTGCAATGAGTGCCGCACCTGCCGGGAGATCACCGGCGGCTCCTCGCTCGATGTGTATGAGATCGACGCCGCGTCGAACCGGGGCATCGAAGAGATCCGGGCGCTCCGCGATTCGGTGCGGTCGCTGCCGAGCGTCTGCCGGAAAAAGGTCTACATCATCGATGAAGTGCATATGCTCACCAAGGAGGCCTTCAACGCGCTCCTGAAAACGCTGGAAGAGCCGCCGTCCCACGTGCTTTTCATCCTCGCCACGACGGAGCCGGAAAAGATCCCCCTCACCATCCTTTCCCGGTGCCAGCGGTATGAGTTCCGCCGCATTTCCGCCGACGATATCCGGGAGCACCTGCTCCATATCGCGGAGGCGAGCGGATTCGCCCTCGACAGCGACGCGGCGGGGCTCATCGCCGTCCGCGCGGAAGGCGGCCTCCGCGACGCCCTGTCTCTTCTCGATCAGTGCATGGGCGCGGCGGGAGGGAAACGTCTCTCCGCCGCCATGGTGTACGATCTGCTGGGCCTCACCGGAAAAGACCGCATCCTGTCCCTGGCCGGGCACATCCTCCGCAGGGAGAGCGGCGAAGCGCTCACGGAATTTTCCGCCATCCTTCAGGACGGGAAAGAACCGGCGGCAGTGCTCTCCGATCTGCTCTCCCATTTCCGGGACGTCATGATCGCCCGCATCCAGCCGGACGCGCCGGAGCTCTCCGTCTACGGAGACCAGAAACCGCTCCTCATGAAGGAGGCGGAAACGATCTCCGAGCCGTACCTGGACGCGCTCTTCGAATCGCTCCACGGGTCTCTTTCGGAAGCAAAGCGGAGCGCGTCGCCCCGTATGAATGCGGAAATGGGCCTGCTCCGCCTGTGCCGTCTCCGCGGCGACAGGACGCTGGAAGGGCTGGTAGAGCGCATTGAATCACTGGAGCGGCAGCTCCGCCAGGGCATCCCCGCGGCGGCCGCAGGCATGCCTGCCCCTGCCTTCACGCCCCGGCCTTCCGCTGCCGCGCCTGCTGCGCAGGCCCCTGCGCCGATTCCATTTTCCGTTCCTTCTCCGCGTCCCGCGGAGCCTGCTCCCGCGGCCGCGCCGCCCCGGGAAACGCCGGAGGCCCCGGCAGCGCCTGCGCCGGGAAAAACGCGGCCCGCGGCGCAGCCTTTTCCGGTACCGCCTGCGGAAACGGCAAAGCCCGCCTCGCCTTCCCCCGTGCCTCCGGTGAAAACGGCGGCTTCCCCGGCAGAAGCGCCGGCAGAGCCCCGTCCCGCTCCGGCCGGACCGGCGGAAAATGAAGCGGGCGGCCTCCTCCCGCCGGAGGAATACCCGGCGCTCTGGAAGAAGATCCTCGCCTATTTCATGTCCATCCACCGCATTGACATCTTCACGTGTCTGTCGAAGAGCACGCTCATTTACGCGGGCGGCGCGCGGGCCGTCATTTCCGCGCCGCAGCCCTTCATCGCCCAGGCCTGCAATTCCCCGGCCTACCAGAAAATCTTCGCGGAAGCTTTCCTGAAATGCAGCGGCCTGCCGCTCATTCCCCACGCCGTGCTGCGGGGCAGTCCGGAAGAAGCGCAGGCGAAGGCGGAAGCCGCCGCGCCGCGGCCCGCACAGGCGGCGGAACCCCCGGCGGGAAAGGCCCCGGCGCCGCAGGAGACAGACGGCTACATCCCCGTCAGCCGGGCAGAGATCCCCGACGATCCGCTCCTGGCGGCTGCCTTGAAAATTGCCCCTGACTGTGATATATATGAAAAGAAATAAAGAAGGCAGTCCCCTTTCCGGGGACTGATTCCGTATCAAGGAGGAAATCAATGTTCGGAAATAAGGCGCAGATGCAGAGCATGCTGAAAAAAGCCCGTAAAATGCAGGAAGATGTGCAGAAAGCACAGGAGGAAGTGAAGAAGCAGACCGTGGACGTCACTGTCGGCGGCGGCGCGGTCACCCTCACCATGAACGGCGACAAGCAGATCACCGCGCTCAAGATCGCCAAAGACGCCATCGATCCGGAAGATCCGGAAATGCTGGAAGATCTCATCACCACCGCTGTGAACGAAGCGTCCCGCAAAGCCGACGAAATGGCGAAGAAAGTCATGCAGCAGGTCACCAGCGGTCTCGGCCTGCCCGGCATGTTCTGATGAACGATTCTCTGGAAAATGTAGCGGCCCAGTTCCGCAGGCTTCCCGGCATTGGCGTCAAGACCGCGCGGCGGCTCGCCTATTTCATGCTGGAACGCCCGGAATCGGAAGTGGAAGAATTCATCCGCGCCATCGAGACGGCCCGGAAGAACAGCTGCTATTGTTCCGTATGCTGCAATCTGGCCGTCTCCGACCCGTGCGGCATCTGCGCTGACGAGCGGCGCGACCGGTCTGTCATCTGCGTGGTAGAGCAGCCGCAGGACGTACAGGCCCTCGAAGCGAGCGGCGAATACCGCGGGCTGTACCACGTTCTGCACGGCGCGCTGTCCCCGCTCGACGGCATCGGCCCCGATCAGCTCCGCATCCGAGAGCTCCTCCGCCGCCTGGAAAGTGACGAGGTGAAAGAAGTCATCCTCGCGACCGATCCCGACACGGAAGGCGAAGCCACCGCATTCTACCTCTCCCGGCTCATCAAGCCGACGGGCATCCGCGTCACCCGCATCGCCCGGGGACTTCCCGCAGGCGGCGACATCGGCTACGCCGACAGCCAGACGCTAGCCGGAGCGGTGGAGAACCGCAGAGAGATCTAAGGAGGCATTCATGCTGGAAACAATCATGGGAAATCCCATCCTTGCAGGTCTGGCCGCCGTGGTGTGCATCTACATCATTTTCAAACTCATCGGCGTGGTCACTTTCCTGTTCCGGGTGGGTCTGGCCCTGGCCATCGCGGCGGGCCTTTTCTACTACTACGTTTTAAAATAAAAAACGCACCAAAAAAGAAGCGCACCGGTACTGAGCCGGCTGTGCTTCTTTTTTATTTGCCGTGTTTTTGTAATTTCATCCAATCGTTTCATCAAAAAAAGAGCCCGACTGTGATCGGACTCTTTCTTTTTATGATTACTCTGCGGATGGGCGTTCCGCCTCTTCCGCCACGCCTTCTTCCGGCACTTCCGGAGCCGGTTCTTCCGGCGCGTCGATGGAATGATATTTGAAGAGATTTTCCACCTGGCGGCTGTCGATCGTTTCCACCTCGAGCAGGGCCTTCGCCATGGCGTGGAGGACTTCGATATTTTCCGTCAGGATATTCATCGTATCTTCATAGGCTTCATTCAGATACTTGTGCATTTCTTCGTCAATGATCGTTGCCACGGTCTCGCCGTAATTCCGTTCAGAGCCGAGCTGTTTGCCCAGGAAGATCTGTTCCTGATGCTCGCCGAAGACCATCGGGCCGAGGCGGTCGCTCATGCCCCATTCCATGATCATCTTGCGGAGGATCGCCGTGACCTGCTGCAGGTCGCCAGACGCGCCGCTGGAGATCTCATTGAAAATAATCTGCTCGGCGCAGCGGCCGCCGAGGGCAACACGGATCTGCGCGAGGAGATGAGACTTCGTGAGGAAAGACCGCTCTTCATGGGGCAGCATCATGGTGTAGCCGCCGGCCTGTCCGCGGGGAATGATGGTGACTTTGTGCACCGGGTCTGCGTCTTTCAGCACCGTCGCCATGATGGCATGGCCCGATTCATGGTAAGCGGTGATCTTCTTGTCTTCGTCGCTCACTTTGTGGCTCTTCCGTTCCGGCCCATAGGAGACTTTTTCGCTGGCTTCTTCCAAATCAGCCATGGAAATGGTCTTTCTCTTCGCTCTCGCCGCGAGGAGCGCCGCTTCATTCAGGAGGTTCGCCAGATCGGCGCCGGTGAATCCCGGTACTTTCTTGGCGATGGTCTCCAGGTCGACATCTTTTTCAAGGGGCTTGTTCCTGGCGTGGACTTTCAGAATGGCGACACGGCCGCGAAGATCCGGCCTGCCCACAATGACGCGGCGGTCGAAACGTCCCGGGCGGAGCAGCGCCGGGTCGAGGATATCCGGGCGGTTCGTCGCCGCCAGGGTGATGATGCCTTCATTCGCGCCGAAACCGTCCATCTCCACGAGGAGCTGATTCAGCGTCTGTTCTCTTTCATCGTGGCCGCCGCCGAGGCCGGAGCCTCTCTGGCGTCCCACAGCGTCGATCTCATCAATGAAAATGATGCACGGCGCGTTCTTCTTGGCCTGCGCGAAGAGGTCACGTACGCGGGATGCGCCAACGCCGACGAACATTTCTACGAAATCGGAACCGGAAATGGAGAAGAAAGGCACTTTCGCTTCGCCCGCCACGGCTTTGGCAAGGAGCGTCTTGCCCGTGCCGGGCGGTCCAACGAGGAGCACGCCTTTGGGGATCTTCGCGCCGATCTCCGTATATCTCCCGGGATTTCTCAGGAAATCCACCACTTCTTCCAGTTCTTCCTTGGCTTCGTCTTCACCGGCCACGTCGGCAAAGGTCACGTTCACCTGTCCTTCACCGGTCATCTTCGCCTTGGATTTGCCGAAATTCATCACTCTTCCGCCGCCGCCCTGGGTCTGATTCATCATCCAGAACCATACGCCCACAAGGATCAGGATCGGGAGCAGGGACGAGAGCAGGCTCATCCACCACGACGGCTGTTCCGGCGGGCGGGCAGTGATCGTCACATTCTTGTCTTCCAGCGCGGCCAGCGCTCTCGTGTCATTGTCCGGCAGATACGTCGCGAATTTCGTTCCGTCTTTCAGCACGCCGGTGACGGAATTGTTGGTGAGGACGACAGAATCCACCTTTTCATCCTGCACCTGCGAGATAAAGTCGCTGTACGTGATCTCCGAATACCTGTCCTGCGGCGTGAGGAAGGTCTGAAACATGGATACTGCTATGACGATAAGCAGCACGTAGAGCGCCACGTTCTTCACAAACTTATTCAAACGGGTCCTCCTTTTCCGGTCGGCAGACCGGCTCTCTATACTTTTTTAAAATAGATTCAGTTGAAAATTATTTTATCATATCTTTTTTCAACTGTCACGAAGACTTTCGATATCCTCGTTCAGGCTCTCGTATAGACTTCGCTTTTCAAGGTGCACACTTCCGGCAGATTCCTGTATTTCTCCGCATAGTCGCAGCCGTAGCCGACGATAAATTCATCGGGCACTTCAAATCCCATGTACTTCACGGGCACATCCTGTACGCGCCGTTCTTTTTTATCGAGGCAGATCGCCAGCTCCACCGAAGCGGCTCCCCGCTTTTTGAGAAGCGGCACCAGCGCCGCCATGGTGATGCCCGTATCGATGATGTCTTCCACGACGATGACGTCCTTGCCGCGGATGTCTTTATCCAGATCTTTTTTGATATTGACGCTTCCCGAAGAAACAGTACCGCTGCCGTAGCTGGAAACGCACATCGTATCCAGAGTGACCGGCAGATCGATGGCGCGCATGAGATCGCACAGGAAGGGCATGGCTCCCTTCAGAATGCCTACAAGGACGACATCTCTTCCCTGATAATCTTCCGTGATCTGACGTCCCAGTTCCGCGACTCTCGCGTCAAGACGCTCCTTATCGATGAGCACGCTCTTAATGTCTTTCATCATGTTCTTCATCTTGTTTCCTCCTGAGTGTGAGAAGCAGGTACCGCTTCGTTTCTGCGGAAGGCGCTCCGTACCGTCCGGCCCTCCTGAATCCGATCCAGTATATATGATTGTCTCCTGCGGCCAGCGGCCATGTGCGGCGCGCTTCCGCGGGGATATGCAGTTCATTCATGTAAGGGAAGAGCTTTTTCGTCACCTTCGTGCCTGCCGGCGCGAATCGGTCACCCGGCAGGGGATACCGGAGCCGGACAGGCCCGGCGGCGTCCGCGTCAAGGACGAGCTGATCCGGACCGGCGGCTTCCGGCTTTTCATCCCGCACCTCCTGCAGGAGTTCCCATTCCGGCGGCGCTTCGTTTTTCGTCCGTCCGGCGCGGGTGCTTCCGGCGCTGAAAAACAGCTGCCCGTAGCGCGCTTCCGCCATCGTTCCCGCGGCGGAAGTCTTTTTTCCCGTCCCGGCGTTCCGAAGGAAAGCCAGCACCCTTTCCGTCTCTTCAAAATCCGGAACCCGTCCGCCGCACCGTTCCCAGATCCGCCGGATCATGCGGCGAGCCAACCCGTCCGGCAGCTCCCGGAAGAGCGCCTGCTCTGCGGAGATCTCGCCGTCTCTCCGGACGAAATCTTTTTCCCTCCCGTCCAGCAGACGTTCCAGAAGGCTGTCTTCTTCCCTCAGGATCTCCGCCGTCCGGCAGAGCGCCTCCGTGAGGCGGAGATTGTATGCTTCCAGCGCGGGGATCGTCTCCAGGCGCAGACGGTTCCTCACCGCGCAGGGCAGGTCGTTCGTCCTGTCGTGGCGCGGCTCATACGGCCAGAAGGCCAGGTACGCTTCGATCTCTTTCCGCGTCACACCGAGGAAAGGCCGGATGATGTTCTCCGCTTCCGGCCTCATCCCGGACAAGCCGGTCATACCGCTTCCTCGCAGAAAGTGATACAGTACGGTCTCCGCCTGATCTCCCATATGATGAGCCGCGGCGATCTTTTCAAAGCCCTCCGCGGCGGCCCGCTTCCGCAGCGCGGCATAGCGGAGCTCCCGCGCGGCGGTCTCTTCCGAGCCTCCGTGCGCCCGTCTCCACGCCGGTACATCAGCGGTCTCCCGCCAGCAGGGCACGCCCAGGCCGCGGCAGACAGAAGCGACGAAAGCCGTCTCTTCTTCCGCTTCTTCCCGCAGGCGGTGATCCACCGTGCAGCAGCCGAGACGGAATCCTTCCGACGGGGCAAGCTCGGAGAGCGCCAGCAGGAGCGCCAGTGAATCCGGCCCGCCGGAAACGGCGGCGAGAATGGAGCCGCCCCGCCGCCACAGGCGGTGTTTCCTGCCGAAGCGGCGGACCTTTTCCGTAAACTCCTCTTTATCCATTACATTCGGGGCGGATGGCGTCCGCGTCCAGCAGCCCTTCCGTGAGCCCTCTGTCGCTGACGGTCATTTCCGTCAGGGCAAAATATTCCATAATGCTGTCTACGATGGCCACGCCGGCCACGATGATATCCGCCCTGTCCGCGCGGAGCCCCCGGAACTGGCACCGGTCTTCATAAGACATCTGATAGAGTTTTCTGAGGAGCGCGGATACGTCTTCCGCATGGATGACATAACCCTGGATCTTCGCGGGATCATAGGTCTCCAGTCCCTGCAGCATGGACGCGATGGACGTCATTGTGCCGCCCACACCGATCCACTGTTTCACCGGCGTCAGCTCTTTCGTATCCTGAAATTTCTGGAAGCAGTGTTTTTTCAGCTCGCCCAGTCCCCTTGCGGTGGTCGTATCAAAAAGGTCGGAGCAGCGCACGCATCCCAAGGGGAAGCTGCGGCGGAAGCCGATGGCCGGGCCGTATCCCATGCAGAGCTCCGTGGAGCCGCCGCCCACATCGGCCACAGCGGCGACGGCCGACGACAGGCCCACCGCTCCGAGATAGCTGTAAAAGGCCTCTTCCTCACCGGAGAGGATCTTCACGGGAATGCCCGTTGCCTTCTCCAGCTCCGCAGCGAATCCCGCGCCTTCCGGAGCGTCCCGGAGAATGGATGTGCCGAACCCCAGGATCTCTTCTGCCCCGGCTTCCTTCGCCTCGGCGATGAATTTCTCCACCGCTTCCCTCGTACGGAATCGAGCGCCTTCGGTGATGGCCGCCTCATTCGTCATGCCCTCGCCCAGACGGGACGCCTCCATGTCTCTCACCAGCGGTCTCCATTCGCCGCCGGGCGTCCCGTCTGCCACGAGCAGGCGGGCCGAATTCGTACCAATATCAATGACAGCCCTGATCATAAATGCCTCCTGCCTGAAAAGGCCCTTCCGGCCATTTCCAAACAATGAAGGGAGCATAAAATGCCCCCTCCTGAACGTTCTGGATCAGTCTCAATCCGCACGGCGGGCGCCGCGGCCTCCGCGCTTCGACTCTACATTTCTTTTTAAATCGAGCAGCCTTTCATCGCTGTCCTTGAGGAAGCGGCTCAGCTTATCCTCAAAGGACGCTCCGGTCTCGCGTTTCTTCTGATGAAAATCACCGGACGGGCGTCCGCCGAAAGAGCGGCCCTGCGCGCGGCGCGGCGCTTCGCGGCGGTCTTCTCCGCGGCCTGCGGCAGCGGATTCCTGACGCTTCTCGCGGGAAACAGCGGGCTGCGCCTGTTTGATGGACAGAGCGATCTTTCCCTTTTCGTCGACAGAAACGACTTTGACTTTGACGGTATCATGCACTTTCAGGTAGTCATTCACGTCATTGACATACTCACTGGAAACTTCTGAAATGTGCACAAGGCCGACTTTTTTGTCGGGAAGCTCCACAAAAGCTCCGAACTTTGCGATACCCGTGACGGTACCTTCTACGATGCTGCCGATTTCTAATGCCATGAAAAAAATTCTGCCCCCTTAATGGATATAATATTTGATTCATTATACGAAAATTTTTTCATCCGCGCAAGAAAAAAGAAACGCCTCTCCGCGCCGGGAATCCCCGAAATTACGGCGCTTCCCGGCATTCGCCGCGCGGCGGGAAAAGAATGTCCGCCGCCGGGAAAAGGGCGCGAAAAAAGAGCGGTCTCCCGCTCTTCTTTTTCTTTCACTTCACGTAGGGCAGCTCGCCGGGCTTCACCATGCCCAAGTCATCCCGCGCCTTCCGCTCGATCACCGCTGGGTCCTGCAGTTCTTTCTTCCTCGCTTCCAGCTCGGCGTTTTCTTTCATGAGCTCCTGCTTTTTTACTTCTTCCGCGGCGATCTCCTCCCGGAGCACCCAGATGCTGTAGCCGCTGCGGATCACGAAGGCCAGCAGAAGGATGGCCGCTGCCGCCGCGAGGATGCGCCCCGTACGAAAGCGCCGTACCTTATGCATGCCGATCCCTCCCCAGCAGATGATTGACCCACTTGTAGAAAGCCGGCTCCGCCGCCAGCGCCTCTTTATACTTTTTCTCCGCTTCTGCCTCAGCGAATCCGTAGTCCAGCAGTTTTTTCGCGTCGTCCCAGCGGTTCTCATCATCATACACCGCGGCGATCACGAGCCTGCCGTCCCGTTCCGCCGACGCCACGAGGCATTCCCCGGCCGCTTCCGTCATGCCCGTCTTGATCCCGTTCACGCCGGGATAGCCGTCCGGCAGCAGTTCGTTCCGATTCTCCACGATCCGGTACATCCCGCTGCGGTAGACCATCGGATGAGACGGCTGCTTCACGATCTCCCGGAAGGCGGGATTTTTCATGGCGTATGCCGCGATCTTCACCATATCATTAGATGTCGTGTAATGGTCGGGCCGCGTGAGGCCGTTCGGATTAGCGAAATGGGAATGCGACACGCCGATGGAGGCGGCCTTCTCGTTCATCATCTCAATGAAGCGGTCATAGCTGCCGCCGACGGTCTCCGCCACGGCGACGGCGGCGTCATTTCCGGAGACAAGCATCATCCCGTAGAGCACTTCCCGCAGCGAGATGGGCATGTCCGGCCGGACGCCCAAATCTGTCCCGTCCTGCGCCATGGCCCGCGGCGTGATCACCGCGTCGCTGTCGAGAAGCGCCTGCCCTTCTTCCAGCGCGATGATGCACGTGAGGATCTTCGTGGTGCTCGCCGGATAGATCTTCTTTTCTCCTGCCTTGTCCCCGCGGATGACGCCTGTGTTTCCGTCGATCACCGACGCCGCTGCCGCTTCCACGGCGGGAAAAGGCGCGGGCTTCGGCGGCTCCGGCGGAGGGGGCACTAAAAGCGCGGCCCCTCCGATGACCGCGCCGGCAGTCACGGCCGCGGCGCAGAGCCATTTGATCCATTTTTTCATTTCCAGACTCTTTCCTCCGGCCCTGTCTTACGGCTCCGCTTTTCCCGCTGCTGATGCCCGCAGGCACTCCCGGAGCGCTCCCGTGCGGATATCGTACATGTATCCGTAGATCGGGATTTTCTTCGATACAAGCGGATGCGCCCGGAGGCGCCGCACATCGTCCACGAGCGTCTCTTCCGGATCGCCGATGGTCATGAAATCCATGAATGACGCGTCCGCGCCGGGCTCGTCCGATACGTTCCGCCAGCCGTCTTCCGTATGCTCCGCCGGACCGACGCTTTCTGCCATGAGCGCCTGCATCTCTTCATTCGTAAAGCCCGCCATGCCGCACTCCGTATGATGGATCACATACCACTCCGTCGTACCGAGCAGTTTCGCCGACACCACGAGGGACCGCACGGCGTCGTCCGTCACGCGGCCGCCGGCATTGCGCACTACATAGGCGTCGTCTGCCAGGCCCGCGAAGCGCACCGGATCCATGCGCGCGTCCATGCACGTGAGGATGGCGAATTTTTTCTTCGGATGGGCCGCTTCCCCTTTTGTCTTCACATACGCCGCGTTGGCCGCTTCTATTTTCTCTTTGATCCCGCTCATCATTTCTTCTCCTTTAATATACCTTCATTGAGCGCCGCCGCGATGGCTGCCCCGTCTTCCCCGCCGCTCACCATGTAGACCGACTCGCCGCCGCAGATGACGGCGTTTCCGTCATAGTATGCCTCTGTCTCCAGTCCGCCATGCCAGAGCCGCGCCAGCTTGCCCGCGGTGAGGTACGTCCGCTCCTCCGCGGTGTACGCGCCGAGCGCCGCCGGCTGGAAAGTCTTCTTCCCGTTGACTGTGATCCAGCCGTCCTTCACATTAATGTGCTTCCCGGAATATTCATACATGCGCTTCACATTTTTGTTCACCCGATCCGTCGTGGCGGGATGATTGCCCGGCGCGAGGACCGCTTTCAGACCGGTAGGCGAGCTCTCGCCGTACCGGTCCCGAAGCACTGCCATGGATGCCGCCGCGCCGCCGGGATTATACCCCGCCGCCGTGAGATACTCGAATCCCAGATCGTCGGCTTCCTTCTCCTGATCTTTCGTGAAGACCGCGTTGGACACATAATTCCCCGCCACATTCGCCAGCACGACGGATGCGATCGTGGGATCGTCGGCGAGATAAATATTGAGGGCCGTCGTGAGTCCCACGCGCTTCTTCACGCCCGAAACGGAATGGCGCTCCTCGCCGTGAGCCAGCTCATGGGCCATGACGTACGCCAGCTCGTCGTCGTCAAACGCGTCGAGGGCGCCCTTATTGACGCACATCACGCCGCCCAGGCTCATGAAGGCGTTGATCTCCTCGTCGGGCGCGACATAGAGGGAATATTCCCGGCGGATCATGCCGCTGCCGCGGAGCCGTTCGTAAATGCCCTCCACCCGGGCGTTCGCCGCCGCGTCATCATACACGCCGGTCTGCTGCTGGCACTGATTCAGAAACTGGAGCTGCGCGCCGTCATCGAGAGCGGAATAATATTTAGATACGAAGAGCATCGCCGCAGCGCCGTAGAGCAGCTTCTCCGTGAGCGACGCCGCGGCAGCCGGAGCCGGAGCGGCAAAGAAAAGAGACGCCGCAGCCGCCGCGGCAAGCGCCGACTTTTTCCACCGTTTCATATGCATCCCTCCCGTCTTTTCCCGCTGATTTTTTCTCTTTATCTTATCATACACGCTCCGCCGGATTTCGGCGGGATTTCTTCGGGAAAAAATTTCTTTCCATTCGCCTTTCCCATTTGCTATAATACTGTATATTGAAAATTTTGAAAGGAGTCATCCCAATGACCGCAGATAATATCACATTCTCCATCGAGATCGATTACGCGCCGGACGTTTCCGAAGGCCGGGCGGAATTTGAAAAGAAGATGAAAGACGCCGCGGAGAGCTTCGGCGCTTTCTATACCCTCGACAAAGACCGCCGGCCCGTCATCGCCGGTCTGGCGAAGGACGACGTGGACAAGGCGCTGACCGCGCTCGGCCTCGCCGCTTTCGGCACCTGGCCCGCGTGCATTCTCACGGCGACCGTCGCGACGCCGCTCCCGCTCCGGGCGATCGGCATGTCCGACGGCTGGGATATTTATGTGGGGAAGAAAACATTCTTCGCCTTTGCCCAGTTCCCGGCGGACGCCGTCAATATCCTCATGAAAGCGTGCACCTACTATCTCGACCGCGAGACGTACCAGCCCATGGAAGAATTCGTGCAGTCCGTGGGATTTGAAAATTTCCGCGGAGCCGTCCTCGGCAATGAGACCGGCGCGAATTTCACTGACGAAATGCCCGGCTACTACGGCAGTTCCTGGGGCATGCCCGATGTGCCGCCCCTTGCGCCCGGCGACTTCGTCCGGCCCGAGCACAATGTGATGCAGGTCATCGAAGTCTACCCGGAAATGGGCCCGCTCCTCATGGAATACGGCATGTCCTGCGTGGGCTGCTTTGTTTCTTACGACGAAAATATCTGGCAGGCCGCGCAGGCTCACGGCCTTGACGTGTTTGAGATCCTCGGCGAAATGAACGAATACCTCGCCGATAAGTACAATAAGCCTCTCCTCACGAAGGAGACCCCCATGGAGGATATCCTGACGCTCTATCCGCAGCTTCTCTCGCTTTTCCAGGAAGCGGGGATCAAAATGCCGCAGGACCCGAAGACGACAACCATCGGCGCTCTTTGTGAAGAAGCGGGCGTTGACGCGGACACGCTCATCGAGAAGTGCGACGCGAAGCTCAGAAAAGAATGACAATAAAAAACGGCGTTCCCCGAAAAGGAACGCTGCTTTTTTATTTCTTATAAAGGAAACTCCGCCGGATATGTCTCATCGATCAGAATATGCGGACAGCCATGCGCCCGGCATCCCGCCAAGATCGCCTCATTGTCCTGGACGAGCTCTTCCGCGCTGATCCGACCGTCCTGCCGCTGCTCCGCGTCGCACGCATGGGCGCGGATGTCCCCGAAATGCTCCCGGATGTACCGCCCGCTCATGACGAGGAAAAGGCAGCGGATCTCTTTTAAATACGTTTTTTCAAAATCCTTTCGCCAGTGAAACGGAATGTACGCCCCTTCCACGATCAGGGACTGCTCATTTTCCACTGCCGTTTTCACGATCTCCCTGACGATCGGCCAGAGATAGTCCGTAAGCGCCTCATCATCTTCCGGCGTCAGGGACGTCCTGCCGCTTCGGATGAGCCCCATTTTCAGAAGGTCCATGGAGAGGCAGGCACAGCCGTATTTCCCGATGAGATTCTGCGCCAGCACCGTCTTTCCGGTGTGCGAAGCCCCTCCTATCAGTATGACCATATTTCCCTCCGCAGAAAAGAAGCAGCCTCCGGCCGAAGAGACTGCTTCTTTTTTATTTGGAAATGCTCCACCCGGAACGGGCCAGAGCCGCGATGATCGGCGCGATGATGATGCCCGACACTATCGCTTCCGGCACGCCGTTCGCGATGGTGATGCCTATGAAAAGATTCGCCACGCCTTCCGGGGAGATGCCTTTCTCCGCCGCGTAGGGCGCGCCCACGAGGAAGTAGAGCGTCCCCAGGAAAAGCACCGTGTGACATACGGTAGTGACCACCGCGGCGACAGCGGCGCGAATGAAAGTTCTTCCTTTCAGCCGGCTGAAGATAACGTAGGCGATGATGCCGATGAGGATGCGCGGCACGATACAGATGATGGCATCATAAGCGATATTGTACTGTACCGCGAACTGGAGCAGCAGGCTCGGCGCGCGCAGGGTCTGCACGAAAGAAAAGAGCCCGAACATGAAACCCACGAGCGCTCCCACGCGGGGCCCCGCGGCGATGCTCCCGATAATGGTCGGGATGTGCAGGATCGTCGCGTCCATGAAAAGAAGCGGGATGAAACCATACCCGGTCAGCCCGAGGAATATGGTGATGCCCGCCAGAAGTCCTGATACCGTGAGCTGGCGCACGTTCAGAAAAGCGTGCGGCGCGCTCTTTACTTTTTCCATTTTTTAGCCCTCCGTTCTTATTCTCAGCGAGATATAAGCCGTATGATGCGCTGATTACCTGCCGCGCCGTCCAGTTCGACCGATACCGGCTTTGCGCGGCCCCTTTCAGCTTTTGTTATTATACCTTCTCCACCTGCCGTGTCAACAAAAACGGGCCGCCGGCGCCAAGAAAGATTGAATAGGAGATTATAAAAAAGAACACGAAAAAAGAGCGGTCTCCCGCCCTTATTTTTCCGTTCATTCCGCGGCCTGCCAGATCCAGTCCGTCACTTTCCGTCCCGCCAGGAGAGCAAGCGCCGTGAGCCACAGATCGGAGGCATACGGGAAAATGGCAAGATACGCCGGGTCCGCCCAGGCGCGCCACGGCCCGACGGCGGTCAGCCGCGCGGAGATCACCACCGGCGCATACAACAGGAAGAACCAAAAGATCCCCGTAAATCCTGTCCGCACGAGGCGCTTCATTTTTTCATCGGGCAGCGCGAAATAAAGATAGAAGCAGATGCTCATGAGCCCGATGACAGTCTTCATCCAGAGCGCCCATGTGAGGCCGTTCGTCACGAAGAAAACAAAAAAGAGCGTCCCGTTGAATCCCGAGACCGAATAGGTCAGCATGGCGAGAAGAAAAGAGCCGGGCACCGCGCCGGTGAAGAAGGCGAGCGCCAGCCAGTACCGCTTCTCTGCGCCGCCCGCTTTCAGCGCCTCATAGCGGCGCATGAAGAAATAATCGAGCCGCAGGATGATCACGACCGCCGCCGTCATGACCGCGGCGGCCGCCGCGAGAGACGCCGCCGCGCCGCCCGCCGCGTGCAGCTTTTCTTCCAGCGGGAAAAGAAGCCACAGAGCCTCCCAGAAAAAGGCCATAACCGAAAAGGTGCAGATCAGATGGACCGCCGCGCGGCGCTGGCCGTACTCCGCCCCATAGCCGCGGCGCCGGATGAGAAAGTAAAAGAACGGCACTGCCGTGCCGAGGATCAGAAAACTCAGCAAGCTCACCATAACGGCATTGGGCGTGTGGACGGAAAACGCCGCCGCCGGGATGGGCACGATCACGGCAGACAGCCAGAGCGCCTGCCTTAAAAAATCATGAGAAGATGTCATAGATTCCTCCTTACGGGCGGAAAATTTCCGCCGTTTCGCCTATTGTACCACGAAAAACGCGCCGCCTTCCCGATTCCTTTCCTTCCTGTGATATAATGAAGCTGATTTTTTTGCAGCGAAAAAACGGAGGTCATATGGAAACATTTCAGTCTCTCGGGCTCTCCCGGGAAATCACAGACGCTCTCGCGCGGCAGGGCATCAAAACGCCTACCCGCATCCAGCTGAAAGCGATCCCCGCGGCTCTCAAAGGCTCCGACGTCATCGGCCGCTCGCAGACGGGCACGGGCAAGACGCTGGCCTACCTGCTCCCGTACATCCACCGCGTGAAGGCGGATGACAGCGGCGTGCAGGTGCTCATCATGACGCCCACCCGCGAACTGGCGCGGCAGGTCTTCGACGTGCTCCGCCCCTTCGCGGAAGCCTTCGGCTTTGACGCGGCGGACGTCATCGGCGGACGCACCATCGAAAATCAGCTCCGCAAGCTGAAGCGCGCCCCCCATTTCATCATCGGCACGCCAGGGCGCCTGCTCGACCACATCCGCCGCCGCGCGCTGGATCTTTCCACCGTCAAGGCGGTCGTGCTGGACGAAGCCGATCAGATGCTCGCCGCGGGATTCCGGGAAGACATCGAGGCCATCATCGATGAGACGCCGAAGAAGCGGCAGATCCTGCTCTTCTCCGCCACCATGCCCGATGACGCGGTGCGCCTCGCCCGGAAATATATGAAGTCCCCCGCCGTCATCGACACCTCGCCGAAAGCGGCGGCGTCTACCGTGGAACAGCGCGTCTACATGACCGCGGAGAATCACAAATTTCGGCTGCTCCTGCGCCATCTCGCGGAGATGAACCCCTACATGGCGCTCGTCTTCTGCAATACCCGCGAAGAAGCGCACGCCCTTGCGGAGCGGCTCGCCGCGGAGACCGATCTCACCGTAGACGAACTGCACGGCGACATGAGCCAGGGACAGCGCAATCAGGTCATCCGCAGCTTTGAAAAAGCGAAGATTCAGGTGCTCGTCGCCTCGGATATCGCCGCCCGCGGGCTCGATGTGGAAGGCGTGACGCACGTCTTCAATTACAGCATCCCGCGGAACCTGGAATACTACGTGCACCGAATCGGCCGCACGGGCCGCGCCGGCACGGCAGGACTCGCCGTCACCTACGCCACGCCGGAAGACGGCCTTCTCCTGCGCCGGCTGGAACGTTCCATCGACGAAAAGATCTCCCGCTATGACGAAAGAGGAGAACTTCTCCGCGTGCGCCAGCCGAAGCCGAAACGCCGCGTCGTCACGCCGGGCATGTACAAACCGACCAAGAAAAAAGAGCACAAAGCCCTCGGCCACAACGGCCGCAATATGCGCCAGAAAAAGAAAAAGGACAACACCGCGCCGAAGAGCGGACGGGGCAGAAGATAAAAAAAAGGACCTCCGGGATTTTCCCGAAGGTCTTTTTATTTGCTGTTTTTCAATAGACTTTGACGCCTTCCGGTATGCCGTCGCTGCCGATATGTCCGCCGCCCCGCGGCCCACGGAACGTGCTCTGCGAAACACTGAGCGGATCCGGGCCGAAACGGTTCGGGCCCGCTGTCCCCCGGCGGAGACCGAAGCGGATGATGACGAAAAGCCCCGCCATCAGGGCGCCCACCACACCGTACTGCGCCGTCGTCATCAGGGACGGATCGCCCGCATTGGCCGCGTAGATCAGAAATCCAAGGACGCCCACGATGCCCGTAAAGTACAGACCGTACCACCATCCGGAAAGGCCGCAGTCATGGAAGCGGCGCACCCAGAGAGACGCCGAGCTCATCCAGAAGAAAAGCGTGATCACCAGCGAATAGATGAGCACCATCCGCTGCGGGACGCCCAGGGACGGGAGGACGTAATTCCCCACCATGCCGAGGATCTGCATGAAGAAATACAGGTACATCAGCCGTATCCAGAAACGCCGCCGGTTCAGCCGGCCGCGGAAAGAAAAATACGCTTCCTTCAGGCGGCCCATCCAATCATTCATCGGCTTTCTCTCCCGCTTCCGCTTTCTTTTCAGCCGCCTTTTTCTCCGCGCCTTCTTCAGACGCCTCTCCGCGCGGCTCTTTCAGGCGGCGCGCCCGGTCTTCCCTCGCGCGGCGGGCTTTCCTTCTCTGATGCGCTCCGGGGCTGCGGTGCTTCACCGGCTTTTCCTTCACCCGCGTGCCAGGCTCCGGCCCGTATTCATTCTCACCGGCCTGACTCTTCGTGAAGCCGAACCGGATGAGAATATAGAGCCCGGCGAGCGCCGTGAGCGCGGCAAGGCCGAGGCCCGCATAGATCAGCGCTCCCTGCATGGGATGGCCGTTCATGTGGAAATTCGCCCACACATTGAGCCCGAAAGCCGCCGGCACAGCGACGGCATAGGCGCCGTACCACCTGCCGGACACGCCCTTATCGTGGAAGCGGCGCACCCAGAGCGTGGTCATGCAGAACCAGTACACAATGAGCACCATATTGAAAAGAGAGCCGAAATTGATCCATGTATATTCCGTGGACAGACTTTCCAGCGTGAAAGACACGATGTAAGTAAATACATTCAACAGGATGATGCGCGTCCACAGCGTGAGCCGGTCGAGACGTCCGTCGAAAGACAGGTACATTTTCCACACGCTGTCTCCGCTGTTCGCATAAAACCACTTCATAAAAAACCTCCCATGACGCGGGGAGCCCTGCCGGCGCTTCCCGATAAAGTCTCTAGTGTATTATATCATCAAATCTTCTTTTCATCTGCACCGGAGCGGAAACTCCGGCGCAAAAAAAGACGCCCCGCGGAGAGCGTCTTTTCCCTTTATTTCACTTCCCGCCACATGGCAAAGCATGTGAAGCCGCACCAGATGAGCCCCGCGCCGACAGCGTAGATGAAAACTTTTGCCGCGAAGAGAGGCGCCATGGCGAGCCCCACGCCGAAGATGACCTGCACCGCCGCCGCGGTGAGGCAGAGGCCCGGGCTCTTCACCGTCTCCTTCGCCCGGAAATAGTACACGAAAAGCAGAATGCCTCTCGCCAGTATGTACCCTGCCATCATGAAAGGAAGGAATGCCGCGAGGAGCACGTAATACCCGGAAACCAGCAGCCAGCCGCCGAAAAGCACGTCCAGCGCCGCCGTGACGAGCTGCCACCGGGAACGCCGTTCTCCCGCTGTACCGAAGTACCGCATGAGCTGCGACAGGCCGCCGAAGAATACGAGAAACCCCGCATAGAGCCCCACCGCGGAGAGCGCGTCCGTGGGATGCAGAAAACAGTATACTCCGGCGACGCCGAAGAATACGCTCGATAAAATGAGCCAGAAAGAATGCATGAGAACCTCCTTTCTCACAGCATGCGGGGCGGACGGATCTCCGTCAGCTCCACCATGGGCGCGAGCGCCTTTCTGTGAAACGACGGGCAGTCCGGCTTTTCCCGGAGGAACGCCAGCACAGAAGCCAGCGCCGCCGCCACACCGGCAGTGAGCCCTTTTTCATCGATATCAAACTCCGGTGTGTGATGATTGCCGCCGCTGCCCAATTCCTCATTCTTTATGCCCACAAAGGCAAATACCCCCGGATAGACCGACTCCGTCAGGGCAAAGGTCTCCGCCGCCATCCACGGCTCCATATCCGCCGCCGCGCCGCCTGCCTCAACGATGGCCCGCCGCGCGAGAGCCGCGCATTCCTTCGTATTCTGCGTGACAGGGAAGTACTGGTCTTCCACCGCTTCCCCCGCGCAGCCAAAGCTTTCGCACACCCGGCGAAGCATGCTCCAGAATGTCTCCCGAAAAGCGAGACCGTCCTCATTATCGAGGAACCGGGCCGTCCCGGCAAAAGTCAGCTCGTCGGGAATGACGTTCGGCGTATCCCCGGCCTGCACCATGCCGAAGGAAAACGTCATGCCGTGAGACGGCGCGACGCGGCGCATCCGGTACGACTGGATCTCCGAAGCAAATGCGGTGAAGCAGTCGATGGGACTCACCGCCAGATGCGGCATGGAACCGTGACCGCTCTTTCCGTGAAGCTTCACGCGGAAAAAGAATGCCCCCGCCAGCATGGCGCCGTCCATGACCGCCGTTTTCCCCGCAGGGAGCGAATACATCACATGCGCGCCCCAGCAGGCATCCACATGGATCTGCTGTTCCTCCAGGTACCGCAGCATGGGTCCCACGCCGCGCTCGCCCATTTCCTCCGCCTCTTCAAACATGAGGACGATCCGGCCTTCCCAATCCTCCCGATGCTCCGCGAGGATCTTCGCCTCTGTCAGAAGCATCGCCATGTGGCCGTCATGCCCGCAGGCATGAGAGACTCCGGGATTCTTTGAAACACAGACCTTTCCCTTCACGAGATTCCTCTCCGATTCCAGGATGGGCAGCGCATCCATATCCGCCCGCATAAGCACCGTCCAGCCGGGTCTGCCGCTGTCGATCACCGCAAATATCCCGCCGTGAGGCACGCGCACCGGTAATAATCCCAGCGCTTTCAGCCGCTCCTCAATAAAATCCATCGTTTCAAATTCCCGCTGTGACAGCTCGGGATGCTCATGAAAATGGCGGCGCAGCGCGATCAGTCCCGCTTCCTCCTTCGCCGCGAGCTTCTGTATATCCATATCCGATCACTCCTCTCTGATGCCTGGAGCACTTACGCTCCCGGTGACTTATTTTTAATTGTACCGGCCGCCGCCGGGCCTGTCAATTTCCGCTCTCCCCAAAAACGCCGGAAAAATTCCGCTTCTCATCGAAAAGTGATTTCCCGGAAAAGGGCGGAAAATTTCCGGCGCTTCCGGAAACGGCGGAAAAAAATGCGGAGCGGCGCGGCGATTTCCTGTATAATACAGAAAAAGAGTCATTTTTCAGAAAGGAGCCTCCACCATGGCAACCATTGCAGGCGCAGGACTTGCGGTCATCGTATTCCTCTTTGTTTTCGCGGCGCTCCTCGTGCTGCTCCTCGTGAAATTCATCGGCTGCGCTGTCGCGCCCTTCCTCGGAAACATCATCGCCGGCGGCATGCTCTATTTTTTCATCGATGCCTTTCACATCGTCCCCATGGACTGGAGCTTCTTCGACGCCGTCGTGGTCGCCCTCTTCGGCGTGCCCGGCACGATCTTTCTCGCCGTGCTCACCCTCTTCTGAGCTGAATGCGATTAATAATCGCATCCTTTCCGAATGTGATTGACAATCACATTTTTCCCGGTTAAAATATATAAGCTGTCTATACAAAAATCCATAACGGGCAGCAAAATTTCAGAGAGGTGATATAAAACATGGCAACAAACAGAAACCCCCGTTTTAAGGCGTGCAGACGTTTCGGCATGAACATTTACGGCCATTCGAAAGCGTTAAAACGGCAGCCCGCTGACGCTCGTCAGAAGAAACAGTCTGAATACGGCGCTCAGCTCGCAGAGAAGCAGAAAGTAAAGGCGATCTACAACGTCCTCGAAAGACAGTTCTATCGCTATTATGATAAAGCGAACCGCATGGAAGGCGTTACCGGCGCCAACCTGCTGTTCCTGCTGGAGACCAGACTGGATAATCTGGTATACCGCGCAGGGTTCGCACGCTCCATCCGCCAGGCTCGCCAGATGGTCAACCACGGCCTCATCAACGTCGACGGCAAGCGCGTAGATATCCCGTCCTATCCGGTCCGTCCGGGACAGGTCATTTCCCTCCGCGAAGCGTACAGAGCAAACGACATGTTCAAGCAGTCCTTCCAGGAACTGAAAGCTTTTGATCTTCCGTACCTCGAAAAGAGCTTCGACAACTGGACCGCGACCCTCACCCGCATGCCGCTCCGCGAAGAGCTCCCCTACAAAGACGAAGTCAACGAAACGTACATCGTCGAACTCTATTCCAAGTAATTGGAACACAGACAAACGAAAAACAGGATACCTTTCGGTACCCTGTTTTTTTGTATTCATTTTCCTCTCCCGTTCCGCCGCCGGGTCTCAAAAAAAGAGGAACAGGTTCCATGCTGCGCGGCTCGTCAAGAAGCAGCGTCCGCCGTTTCAGGATATCAAAGCCCAGCTCTTGTCCCTGCAAAGGAAGACAGCTTCCAGCCTGCGCGTCGTGAGCCGCTGACTCTATCGGCATGCGAGCGCCTGCGGTCTCCATGCGCTCACGTCTCATTCTCTCCGCCGCCCCATGCGGCGCTCCTGCCCGAAACGGACGCCAGCCTCAAATCCGCCCAGGTCTGCCTCCACTGCAGCGCATTCTTCGCCGCCATGGATCCCTACGCCCGCGTGACAAAGTCCGTGAGAAAGAGGCCGCCAAGATGATGGTGAAAGAATCGGATGCCCGTACAAATACAATGATTGTCAAATGGCCGTTAAACGAATACGCATAACAGAAAAAAGACACCGTCCGGGAAATCCCCGATGGTGTCTTTCTTTTTTGTGGTGCCGGAGGCGGGACTTGAACCCGCACGAGGTTGCCCCCGTCAGATTTTGAGTCTGATGCGTCTGCCATTCCGCCACTCCGGCTTATTGCGCTGATGGAGTTTATTTTATCACAGGCTTCTCCGGTCAGTCAATCTTTTCCGCGGCAATACGGCCGGCCGTTTCCAGCGCGCCGTGATCGGTTTGATCCCACCGAATGGGAGTCAGAGTGATCTTGCCCCGATGCGCCCAGTAGACGTCTTCGCTGGGCGAGGAGCTCTTCATCGGTTTCCCGGAGAGCCAGAAGCCCCGGTGGCCGGAAGGATCTTTGAGCTCCATGATCGCGTTGTCGTAATGCTGAAGGCCGAGCTTCGTCACTTTCAAATTTTTCCAGGAAATGTCTTCCGTCTTTGGAATATTGAGATTGAGGATGCCTTTGAAGTGTTTTTCCGCAAAGTACGTTTCGATCAGGGAACGCGCGAATTCCGCCGCTTTTTTCAGGAATTCCGGTTCTTTGGCCGTTTCCGCGGAGACGGCTAAGGAGGGAATGCCGAAGAAAACGCCTTCCATGGCCCCGGCGACGGTACCGCTGTAGAGGCAGTCGCTTCCCGTATTGAATCCGTTATTGATACCGGACACGATAAGGTCAGGCCGGTCGTCCCGCAGCCAGTATTCGAGTCCCAGTTTGCAGCAGTCCGCCGTGGTGCCTGTGCAGGCATAGACAGTAATATTTTCTCCCCAGCTGTCTTTTTCCCACAGGCGCAGGTACTGCTGAAGGGTGAGCGAGCTGGAGCAGGAACTCCGCCCCCGGTGCGGCGCGATGACGGTGATGCGCGCCAGCCCTTCGAGGGCTTTTGCCATGGCGCGGATGCCCGGCGCTTCGACGCCGTCATCATTGGTCAGGAAGATATGCATCATTGATCGATCTCTTTCTTTCTGGTAAGGGACGCGTCCTGAAACTGGATGCCTCTCGTGTGGATGGTGTGCACCCATCCTTTTTTATGCCGGTCCAGGTAGCCCAGGAAAGTCACCGGTATCCAGGAATACATGAAGAGCGGATACAGAAGCCAGTAGAACCAGATCTTTGCCGGCACTTTGATCTGCAGGAGCACGATCAGCGGCAGGATGTACTGGAGCACGGTAATGACGGTCCAGAACTGCGACGGCAGAAGTTTGTCATTATAGAGGATCACCGTGAAGCAGGGATGGAAAATATTGATATAGGTCATCACTGCGTAGAAGGTGGAGAGAAGCAGGAAATAGTTCTGAAGGAGCTGCATGATGCCGTCGAGGATGCGGATGCTCCTGCGGCGGATCCCTTCTTTCAACAGCTTCGGGATGTACCGCTCCGCGCAGTCGAACTGTCCCTGGGCCCAGCGTTTTCTCTGGCGGCAGGAAGCCATGAATCCGAGGGGCTTCTCGTCGTAGATGATCGCGTCGTGCACCCAGCAGGTACGGATGCCATGGGTCAGGCACTTAATGGAAAATTCCATATCTTCCGTGAGGCATTCGCAGCCCCAGCCGTACTTCTCGATAACATCAGCGGCGATGCACATGCCCGTGCCGCCGAGAGCCGTGGAGAGGCCGATGTTGTATTTCCCCAGGTGCCACAGGTGGTTCACCGTCCAGAAGGCGATGGCAAAGGTGCCCGATACCCACGTATCGGTGGGATTCTTGGCGGAGAGGTAGCCCTGAAGGACTTTCTGCCCTTTCAGCAGGCGGCTGTTCATTTCCAGGAGGAAATCCAGGTGTACCAGGTTGTCCGCGTCGAATACGCAGAAAGCGTCATACCCTTTGTTAAGGGCAAAGATCTTCGGGAAAACCCAGTCCATGGCATAGCCCTTGCCGACAAGTTCTTTATTGAAGCGCTCGAAGACGTGAGCGCCCTTGTCTCTGGCGAGCTGAGCCGTGCCGTCCGTGCAGTTGTCCGCAATGACGTAGACGTCATAAAGTTCCTTCGGATATTTCAGGATTTTCAAATTGTCCAGAAGATCACCAAGCACCATTTCTTCATTGTGCGCCGGAATGACGATGGCGAATTTGTTTTTCGGCGTGAGGATTTTCTTTTCCTTCACATGCCAAGAGCCGAAAATTGCCAGCACAATGTAGTAGGTCGTGAAGAAGATCACGATCCACTGTACAGGAAGCATGATGATATCCAGTGTGTAATTCATAGGTCCGTATTATCTCCCGCTGTGCATTCTGCGTCTGCGCTTGCGGAGCGCTTTGCGATGATTCTGCCAGGTATTGAGGATGCCGAAGAAAATGAATCCCAGGCAGAGCGCGGCGAACCATGCCGCCGGATGCAGGAATGTAAGAACGCCGAAAAGCGCCAGGCAGACCACGAGCGATTCCCAGTGAAGCTGATCCGCGCTGGCCCCCTTATTGTCAGGATAATGGATCTCGCTCACCATGAGGAACGCCACGAGAAGGATGAGCGCGATGAGGACCGGCGGCCAGAGCACCGCACCGGACAGGATGTATCCCGCGGTGATCATTCCCGTCATCGGGCAGGGCAGGCCCTGGAAATAGCCGTGCACTTCATCGCTTTTCACATTGAAGCGTGCCAGCCGAAACGCGCAGGACACCGCCAGGAGCGCGCACGGAATGAGCGCCGCGAATCCGTAATCCCGGAGCTGGGACGCATAGAGCAGTGTCGCCGGAGCGATGCCGAAAGAAATGTCGTCGCACATGGAGTCCAGCTCGACGCCGAGCGGCCCCGTCGTGTGAAGCGCGCGGGCCGTGCGCCCGTCGAAGAAATCCGCCACCATGGCGATGAGGATTAGAATGGCTGCCGGCTCAAAATAGCCTTCCACCGACATGAAAATAGACAGCGCGCCGCAGAATGCATTCGTAGCGGTCACGGTATTGGCAATCCAGGATTTGTTCAATTATTTCAGCCTCCCTACGATCGTAACGCCGCCGCAGACTTTATCTCCTTTTTTCACGAAGATATCCGCATCGCCCGGAATGTAGAGCTCCGTGCAGGAACCGAATTTGATCATGCCGTAGAGCTCGCCTTTCCGGATCTCCTGCCCGAGTTCCTTCCACAGCACGACACGCCGCGCGAGGATCCCCGCGATCTGCACGACCAGCACAGACCGGTCTTTTCCGGTGATCCCGATGGCGCCTCTTTCATTTTCATAACCGACGCCGTCCGTATAGGCGGGGCGGAAACGGCCCTGCGTATAAGACATGAGAGAAATCTTCCCCGCCATGGGCGCGCGGTTGGTATGCACGTTGAAAACGGAGAGAAATATGGTGATTTTATGGCATTTCTGCCCGAGGAAAAGGTCTTCGTCCACGCCGTCTTCCACGGCCATGACGGTACCGTCCGCCGGCGAGACAAGGATATCCTCTCCGTCGGGGATCTCTCTTTTCGGGCAGCGGAAAAAATAGGCGAAGTACAGCATCAGGACGAAAGGCACGACTGCCGCGTGATGCCATCCGGCGCACGCCAGGATCAGGGCCGCCGCGCCGGTCACCCCGATGAAGGGATACCCTTCCTGTACAATCAGCGGTTTTGTTATGGCTCTGTCCACCGGCCTTCCTCCCTTTCTGCCGCACTAAAAAACAGATCAGTCATTCCCCGCTCCGTGTTTTCTTCCACGCTTTGACCGCCGCCATATACCTCGGCAGCGCCATCATGCGCCCGATACGGCTCGGCTGGAGAAAGAGGCGGTATGCCCATTCCAGACGATGCCGCTGCATCCAAAGGGGCGCTCTTTTCAGGTGACCCGACATGATGTCGAAGACGCCGCCCACGCCCATGCCAAGGACAGGGCCCAGCTCCTCCTTGTGATCGGAGAGCCAGGCTTCCTGCTTCGGAACGCCCATGCCCGCCAGGAGGAGCTTCGTGCCCTTTTCCCGTATCTCTTGTATAATCTTTTTTTCTTCTTCCCCGTCAAAGTATCCGTCGTGGACACCGGCCAGAAGAAGTCTGCCCTTCTTTTCACTGAAGTTTTTCGCCGCTGCCTCCGCGACGCCCGGCGCTCCGCCGAGGAAATAGACGGGCCATTTCTTTTCCGACGCCAGCAGGAGCAGCTTCTCTGCCAGGTCTGCGCCGGTCACACGCTCCGGAAAAGGCGTGCCCAGCTGCTCGCCCGCCCAAAGGATGCCCGCCCCGTCGGGAACGACCAGATCGCACTCGCCGAGAATGCGGCGCAGCTGATGGTTTCTCTGCGCCATCATCAGCATTTCCGCATTCGCCGTAGCGATGAGGTGCGGTCTGCCGGATTCTATCATGGCACAGCAGATCGCCACGGTTTCGTCCATCGTCACCGCGGCGATCTCCACGTCTAATACTTCATGAAAGGTCTTTACCAGATCGATCATTTCGCGCTGTAGTTCGGTGCTTCCTTCGTGATGCTCACATCGTGCGGATGGCTTTCACGCAGCCCCGCATTGGTGATCTGAATAAACTGGGTCTCATTGATCATGGTCTTGATATCCGGCGCGCCGCAGTAGCCCATGCTGGCTCTCAGGCCGCCGATGAGCTGGAAGAGAACGTCCGATACCGGTCCGCGGTACGGGATCTGGCCTTCGATGCCTTCCGGAACGAGTTTCTTCGCGCCGCTCTGGAAGTAACGGTCCTTGCTGCCCGCCTGCATGGCGCCGAGGGAGCCCATGCCGCGGTAAGCCTTGTAATTCTTGCCCTGGTAAATGATCATTTCGCCGGGGCTTTCCATGGTGCCTGCCAGCAGGTTGCCCAGCATGACGCAGTTCGCGCCCGCGCCGATGGCTTTCGCGATGTCGCCGGAATACTGGATGCCGCCGTCGGCGATGATCGGCACGCCGTAGCGCTGCGCCGCCTGCGCGCAGTCATAGACCGCGGTGATCTGCGGTACGCCGATGCCGGCGATGATGCGGGTGGTGCAGATGGAGCCCGGGCCGATGCCGACTTTAACGGCGCTCGCGCCCGCTTCAATGAGGGCTTCCGTCGCCGCGCCGGTGGCAACGTTCCCCGCGATGAGCTGCATGTGTGGGAATGTCTCGCGAAGCATGCGGATCGTCTTCAGCACGCCTTCGCTGTGGCCGTGCGCCGTATCGATGACGAGAACATCGGCTTTCGCCGCGAGAAGCGCTTCCGCCCGTTCTACCACGTCGGGGGTGACGCCGATAGCCGCCGCTACGAGGAGACGGCCGTCGCTGTCCTTTGCGGAATTCGGATATTTTCTCATCTTCTCGATATCTTTAATCGTGATGAGTCCCTTCAGATAGCCTTCACTGTCAATGAGAGGCAGTTTTTCGATGCGGTGTGCCTGCAGAATCTTCTTTGCTTCTTCAAGAGATGTATTTTCCGGAGCGGTGATCAGCCCCTCTTTTGTCATAACTTCGCTGATCGGCTTGAAAAGGTCGGTCTCGAAACGCATATCGCGGTTCGTAATGATGCCGACGAGCTTTCCGTCCACAGTGATCGGAACGCCGGAAATGTGGTACTTATTCATCAGATCGTCCGCGTCAGACAGGGTGTTGTCCGGGCTGAGGAAGATCGGATCGACGATGACGCCGTGTTCGGAGCGTTTGACCTTATCGACTTCCTTGCACTGTTCGTCGACGCTCATGTTCTTGTGAATGACGCCGATGCCGCCTTCCCGCGCCATGGCGATGGCCATATCCGATTCGGTGACGGTGTCCATGCCCGCGCTCATGACCGGAATATTCAGCTTGATCTCATTCGTCAGGTACGTCGTCACGTCGACTTCCCGCGGAAGGACATTGGAATGCGCCGGAATCAAAAGGACGTCGTCAAAAGTCAGTCCCTGTTTGCCAAACTTGTCTTCTCTCATCATTGACCTCCATCTCTTAAAATAAAACATTCTGCACATACTTATTTATTTTATTGTAATGCAAAAAAAACTTCGCCGCAAGCGAGAAAGGCGCGCCCGCAGCCGCCGAAAAACCGCCGCTCGCCTGCCAAGAAACGCTGACATATCCGCGTCTTTCCTCCCGACCGGGAGAGCCGAAACGGACGATCAGCGTTTCTTTCTGCCTGCCTTGCGCAGCCTGCATTTTCGTAATTTACATATTATAGCATATACCGGTGAATATACAACCGCCCGCGGAAAAAACGGCGGGCATTCCTCTTTCCTCTCCCCGCGCGCGAAAAAAGCGCGGATGATCCGCGCCTTCTCAATGATAGATCCGCTCGAAAAATTTCCCGCCGAACCGCCGGGCCAGTTCCTCCCGGCAGTCCAGCCCCGCAGCGACAGCCTGCCGCGCTTCCGCCCGCGCCCGTTCCAGCAGCGGCAGGTCACGCAGAATGTCCGCCGCCCGCAGGTCGGGCATGCCGTGCTGATGGTAGCCGAAAAATTCCCCCGAGCCCCGGAGGAGGAGATCTTTCTCGGAAAGGAGGAATCCGTCCTGGATCTGCGTCATGAGCCGCATGCGGAGCCGGGCCGTCTCATTCCGGCTGTCCGTGTAAAGAATGCAGTAGGACTGCGCGCTGCCGCGGCCCACGCGCCCCCGGAGCTGGTGGAGCTGGGACAGGCCGAAGCGGTCCGCGCCGTACACGAACATGATGACCGCGTTCGGCACGTTCACGCCCACTTCGATGACGCTCGTCGCCACGAGGAGCTGTATCCGGCCCGCCCGGAAGTCATCCATGACCTGCTGTTTGTCTTTCTCTTTCATCCGCCCGTGCACCATGCCGCAGGAGTAGGAGGAAAAGACTGTGTCCTTCATTTCTTTCCACACCTTTTCCGCCGCTGCCAGATCCTGCTTCTCGCTCTCCGCGACGAGCGGGCACACCACGTAGACCTGCCGTCCCGCGTCCATCTCCTTCGCCATGAACCGGTACACCCGCGGGAGCATATCGCGCCCCACGGCGTAAGTCTTCACGGGATGACGTCCCGGCGGCATGCCCCGGATGGACGACACATCCAGATCACCGTACACGGAGAGCGCCATCGTCCGCGGAATGGGCGTGGCCGTCATAATGAGCGCGTGCGGCGCTTCCCCTTTCGTCTCCAGCGCCTCCCTCTGCCGCACGCCGAACCGGTGCTGTTCATCAGTGATAACGAGACCGAGGCGGGCAAATTCCACATCTTCCTCGATCAGGGCGTGCGTCCCGATGAGCACGTCCACCTCCCCCGCGCGGAGGGCATCGAGCAGCGCCCGCCGCTCCGCCGCCCGCGTCGTCCCCGTGAGGAGCGCCGGGCGGATGGGCAGTCCCTTATAGAACGAGGAAAGCGTCTGGAAATGCTGCTGCGCCAGCACCTCCGTCGGAGCCATGAGAGCGCTCTGATAGCCGTTTTCCGTCATCTTCGCGATGGCCAGCGCCGCCACGGCCGTTTTCCCGCTGCCCACATCGCCCTGCACGAGGCGCTGCATGGGAACGAGCCCTTCCATGTCATCTTCGATATCGGAAAACGCCTTCTGCTGATCCGCGGTGAGCGTGAAAGGCAGATTCTTCACCGCCGCCGCCACGAGCGCGCCCGACGGCGCGCACTTGATGCCGGTCATGCCGGCTTCCCGTTTTTTTCGGAGCAGGAATATCCCCGCCTGCATGAAGAAAAGCTCCTCAAAAGCGAGACGCTTCCTCGCTGCCTTCTGCGCATTCCAGTCTCGGGGAAAATGAATGGCTTCCACGGCCTCGCGGCGCCCCATGAGGCCCTCCCGGCGGATCACGCCGGCCGGCAGATTCTCCTCCAGCCCTTCCGTCTCCGAAAGCGCTCTCCGGATCAGCTCCTGGAGCCTTCCCAGTTTTATTCCCTCCGTGAGCGGATAGACCGGGACCAGGCGGGAGAAACGGGACAGCTCCTCCGGTTCCGCGGCGACCGTATCGGCATTCTGCATTTGGAGCTTCCTGAAATTGTACTCCACCCGTCCGTATGCAAGGACATGCATGCCCCGCGTAAATTCTTCCCGCTTCCAGGGCTGATTGAAATACACCAGATTCACCGCGCCCCGCCCGTCGGTAATGAGCACCGTCAGGATGGACATGCGCGGCCGGGGACGCGCCTCCCGCACATCCGCCACTTCGCCGTACACCGCCGCCTCCTCATCGTAAGAGAGCTCATCCATGGGGATGATCTTCGTCCAGTCCTGGTACCTGCGGGGATACAATCCCAGCAGATCTCCCACCGTGGAAATGCCGAGCCGCGCCAGCTTCCCCGCCATTTTCGGGCCGACGCCCTTCATCTTTGTCACAGGATCCGCAATGACCATCTGTTTTCTCCGTGCCGGTAAAAATCTCCCCGCTCTTCTTCTCTTCCGCCGCGGGATAAACCACTTGCCTTTCCTATTATTTTATGATATATTACGAATGTTGCAATCACGAAAGCGCAAGGAGGTGTAGCACATGGCTCATTATTGTGAAGTATGCGGAAAAAAGACCGCCACTGGCATGAACGTATCCCACTCCCACCTGAAGACGAAGAGAACCTGGAAGCCGAACGTTCAGAGAGTACGCGTTGTGGTGGACGGCGAGGTTAAAAGAATGAATGTCTGCACCCGCTGCCTTCGTTCCGGAAACGTGACCCGCGCATAAGACCGCATAGACAGCCGGCAGGAGCCGGCTTTTTTGCTGCCCTTTTTCAGGCACAGAAAAAAGCGCCCATTCTTCATGAATGAGCGCTCTTTTTATTTCCCGTCAGTCCAGGTGATCGGCGAAATTCTTGATGATGACGATGGGCGTCTTCTGGCTGGCGTTCCCGAAAGGATTATCGATCAGGATCTGCGCGATCTGTTTCGGATCGAGGCCTTTGCTCTTTCCCAGCACAGCGGCGCGCTTCAGGTCATTCACATCAGCGATGACCGCGCCGTAGGCGCCGGTGGCTTTCACGATCTCTTCGCACACCTCATCCGTATCCGCCGGGCCGTAAACGATGCATTTGTCAAAAGGCGGCATCGTTCCCGTCACGTCGTCCGTAAGAGACGCCTGGCGGCACTTCGCGTAAAAGACACCGTTCTTCCCGGCAAGTTTGGCAAACGCTGCCGCGATGAACCAGAAGAGCATGCGCCAGCGGCCTTCCTTCTCCATGGCCGCCTGCATGCCGTAAATGCTCGCCATGGAGCCTGCCGCCGGAACAAAGCGGTTCATGAGGCGCGCCTGCCAGCACGGAGACAGCTCCTCCGGGCGGACATAGCGGTTCTGCGTGATCGCCACAACCGACTCCGCGGCGCAGACGATGTCCCTGTCCGTGATGTCGCCGCCGGCGTATTCCTTAATGGCGTCGACAATATTATCCTTATTCGTCAGTATCCGTGTGCGCACGGGCAACAATTCAAGTTCAGCCATGTTCCTTACCCCCGATGTCCCGCCGTATATTCATAGAGAGCCTCTCTCAGCTCGTCTTCCGTCAGCCAGATGCGGCCCTTTTCGTAGGCCCAGTCGCTTCTTCCCACCGTCTGATAGATCACATCCAGCGGCATGTCCGGAAATTCTTCCAGCGCTTTCAGGATGCCGCCTCCTTTCGCTTCCAGTGTCAGCTGCACCCGGAGCTCCACCGTTCTTCCGCGCTCCACGATGAGCGCTTCCCAGTAATCGTCCGTGCGGGGGCGGGCCGTATCCATGAGAAGAGCCCGCACGTTCACACGGTCATACTGCTCCTGCGGCATGTAGGGGCGGGCGAAAGCGTCCATGATCGTGCCGTTCTGACGGCCCACATTCTTGATCGGCACCGTGCAGGACAATTCTGCCCGGCGGCTGTCCAAGGAATCCACCTTAAACGGCGTCTTCTTGCCTTTCAGCAGGCGGAATTCACAGTCTCCCTGCTTCGCCGCCACAAGCCAGTACGCGATAAATCCGAGACAGACCAGCAGGATGACTGCCGCCGTTATATTAATGATCACACTCAGCATAGCCTACAACTCCTTACAGCTCCGCCAGCCGCACCGGCACGGCTTCGCCAAATACTTTTTCCGCCAGCTTTTCCGCATTCTCCCGTTCGGAAGAGAAATAAAAGACATCTCCCCGGCGCGCCCCGCTCTCCGCGTCTGCCGCCCGGAGCGCCGCCATCGCGTCTTCCGCTGTCTTTTCCGCAGGATCGAGGAAGTACGTCTCCGGCATGAGTTCTTCAAAGACGTCCCGCACCAGCGGATAATGGGTGCACCCGAAGACCGCCGCTTCCGCGCCGGACGCGCCGAACTTTTCAATGGCCGCCGCCACGATCGCCAGGATGGTCTCCCTGGGCGCGCAGGTCTCAATGGCGTGGGCCAGCCCTTCGCAGGGGACTTCGATGATCTCCGCCCCGGGCAGCGCCGCTTTCATGGCTCTCCGGTGGGCGTGCGCCGCGATCGACGCGGGCGTCGCAAAGACTGCCGCCTTCCTGACCGGAGGAAGCGAAGAAAAATCCGTGCTCATCCCGATGACCGGCACCGGCGCTTCAAAGAAAGACGGCGGCACATTGAACGTGATCGTATTGCACGCGATGACGACCGCCTTTACCTGCCTGGCCAGCAGGAAATCCCGGATCTCCCCGGCAAAGCGGACGATCTCCTCCCGCGGCCGCTCTCCGTAGGGATTCCGCCGCGAATCGCCGAAATAGACGATATTTTCCAGCGGCGCGAGTCTGCGTATCGCCCGCGCCACGGTGAATCCCCCCGCGCCCGAATCCATGACGCCGATCGGACGGTCATCCATGGCGCACTTCCCTGTCCTCCGCGGACATGGCGAGAAGCTCCGCGATCTGCTCCTTCGGCACGCGGGCGATGCGCCCGTTGTCCATGCGGGTGAAAGTCCCCGTCGTTTCCGCCGTCACCAGCACCTCGCCCGTGCTGTCCCGGATGATCTCATATTCAAAGACCAGCTTGGCCCGGTCCGCATGGACGAGCCAGGTCTTCACCGTCACATCGTCGTCATACTTCGCCGACTGCACATATTTCACATGAAGCTCCACGATGGGGAACACGATGCCCATATCCATCCAGTCGTCCAGCGTCAGGTGAGCGGTCCGCAAATATTCCACGCGCGCTTCTTCAAGCCAGTTCAGATAATTGCCGTGATACACGACCTTCATCCCGTCGGTCTCCCAGAAGCGGACTCTTCTTTTCAGTTCATACATGGTTTTTCCCTCCCGCTTACCCATTCATTGTACTACACGGGAAAGAAATGTCAAAAAATACTGGCCCCCGCCGGAAGGCCGCGCTATACTGATACAGAAAAATTTTTCAAGGAGATCTCATGAATTTCACTATTACATGCCCGAACTGTGGGACGAAGCTCCCTCTTTTCGACAGCCAGATCAAAAAGAGAAAAGGCGCGGTCCGCTGCACCCGCTGCGGCAGCCGTATCCAGTACGACCTGTCCCGCCCGAATCCGGTGCGCGCCGGTTTCTGGCCGGAGACGGAGACGCCCTTCAAGCCCGGCGCGAAAAACCGCTTCCTCTCCATCGCAAAGGCAAAGCAGAAAAATCCCGATTTTGAATTTAAGATGGCTGCGCCGCCGCAGGAGCCTGCCGCTTCCCGCGTGCCTCCCGTGTTCGACCGCTCCCGCCCGGCGTTTCAGAAATTTGACATGAAAACGGGCCGTGTCGTTGACGGGGACGCCCCGGTCCCGCGCCCCGCGCCCGCGTCTCCGGCGGCTCTGAAAAATCCTGCCCCGCCTTCTCCGGTGCTTCCGAGATTTGAGGCGCAGCCCGCGGGAAAAGCGCCCGTCTTCCGCCCGCCGCAGAGCGCCGCGGAAGTGAGGAAGCCCTCCGGGCAGACGCCGAAGCTCTCCGCCCGGCCCGCCGTGCCCGGCCGGAAGGCCCCCCAAAAGGGGAGGCGCTCCGTCGGTCTCGGCGAAGTCCGCGCCGCTTCCCGTCCGCCGCTCCGCGCGCAGCCCCGCCGCTCTTCCGGCGTGATGGGCAGGCTCCGCAGCTTCTTCCGCCGCCTTTTTTCCGGAAAATAAATAAAAACGCTTTTCACCATTTCCGATGAAAAGCGTTTTTTATTTTTACTTTTTTATCTGGCAGACCGGGCGCGGCTCATTTCTTCTCTTCCACTGCTTCCGGTTCCACCGGCTCCGGGGCTTCCGGGGCGGGCGTTGCCGGATCGGCTTCGTCGGCGCGGGCGCATTCTTCAGTGCGCCTGGCACGATCCTCCGCCTTTCGCTGATCCGCCTTTTCCATGGCTTTCGCCCGAAAATCGTCCGCGGCGTTTCGGATGCTTTCCTTCGCTTCCGCTGCCTTTTCTCTGGCCGTTTCCCTGTACTCCTTCACCATATCCTGTACTTTTTCAGAGACTTCCGCCGCTTTTGCCTTCGCCTCTTCGGACTGTTCCTCCGCCTGCGCCTTCATGTAGGCCGCCTTCACGCGGGCCTGCGCCATGCGGATGCGCGCTTCCGCCTTTGCCTGTTCAGCGCGGACTCTCGCTTCCGCCGCGCGGATGTCCGCTTCCCGGCGGAGACGGCGGCTCTTTTCCTTCACTGCTTCCATCTGTGCCTTCGCCTGACCGGAAAGCTCTTTTGATTTTTCCTTTGCCTGCGCGGACAGTTCCTTTGACCGTTCTTTCGCCTGCTCCGCCAGTTCTTCCGCCTTTACCTTCGCCTGGGCGGAAAGATCTTTCGCCGCTTCCTGCGCGGTCTCCTTCGCCGCTTCCGACACGCCGATAGCCATGTACTTCGCCGTCTCGATCTGCTCGTCCGTGACGCCGGCCTTCTTCAGCGCGGCGATGAACCGCGCCGATACCGTGTCCGCCGCGTCGGTCAGACGGCCGGACAGCTTCTCAAACGCCTCGTGGGCCTGATCGGGATAGAGCTTCTTTTCCGCTTCCGGAGCCGCAGTCTCGTCGCCCAGGGGCTGATCTTTCAGCGGATTCTTCTCCAATTCTTCCACGTTTGCTTCCCCCGCTTCTTTTTCCTTTTCAAAAATCTCCATGTACGGCTTCACATCGTCGGGCATGCCGTCTTTGATCCATTTTCTCGCCGCCCTGCCGATGCCGTAGGTCACGCCCACCGCAATGGGCACCTGCATGAAAGCCGCCGGGATGAGCGTCGCCGCGAGGCTTCCCGTCACCGTGCCGCCGAGGGAGCCGATGAAGGCGAGCACCACCTTGTGGGAGAGCTTCACGCCGTAAGTCTCGCCGATCTTCACGATCATATAGACTTCATTCGCCATGAGCGCCGCCGTACCGAGGAGAGGCGCCGCCACGATCACCCCCGCCCGGGCCGCTGCCCAGCGGATCAGGCTGTCCGCCGCATCATCCCGATCATCGCGGATATCGATCTCCACTTCCGCTTCCGGCAGATCAAAAGAGATCTCCGTCTGCTTTTCTTCCGGCGCAGTTTCTTCCGCCGGGGCCGCTTTCTCCGCTTCCGTCTCCGCGGGAAGACCCGCTTCCGGCTTCTCCGCGGGGGGCATCGCCGCCGGTCTTTCCGCCACCGCCGCGGCGGGTCTCTCCGCAGGCGCTGCCGCCGCCTTTTCCGTCAGCGCTGTTTCTGTCTTCATTTCCTCGCTCATGTCCATCCCTCCAGACTGATGCTGCACGCGCCCCAGGGGCGCCTTTTTTATTTATTATACCCGGATTGTCCATTCCCCGGAAAGATTACCAGTCCGTGAGCCCTCCGTCCGCGGGGATCACGCTTCCCGTCATGAAAGAGGCCTTATCCGACAGGAGAAACGCGATGAGCGCTCCGATCTCTTCCGGCCTCCCGATGCGGCCCAGCGGATACTGCGCCCCCATCTCCGCCTCGCTCCCGCCGTAAGCGGCGATCTGCCTCTCCAAGAGCGGTGTCTTCACATCCCCCGGGCAGACGCAGTTCACCCGCACGCCGTACACGGCGAGCTCCAGCGCGAGCGACCGGGAAAAGGCCGCCGCCGCCCCTTTCGAGGCGCCGTACACGCTGCACTGCACATTCCCCTGGAGCGCCGCGTCGGAAGCGACGGTGACGATGCTCCCGCCCCGCTTCATGTGGGGGACGCAGGCCCGGAGAAAGTACATCAGGCCGAAAACGTTCGTGCGGAAGCACGCTTCCATCTCCTCGTCGGTGGTATTTTCCAGAAGCCCTTCCACATACAGGCCCGCCGCCGCCACCGCCCCCGCGACGCGCCCCATGCCCGCCGCCGCGCGGAGCGCCGCCTCACAGTCCGCGGAGCGCCCCACGTCGCAGGCGATGAACCGGCTCCCGGGAACGCGGGCTTCCGCTTCGCGTCCCCGCTCCGCCGAGCGCCCCAGCAGCACCGGCGTCCAGCCGTCCGCCGCGAGCGCTTCCGCCGCCGCCAGTCCTATCCCGCTCGTGCCGCCGGAAATGACGGCGATCTTTTTCTCTTCCATCCTGCCCTCAGTGCGTCAGAGACGACAAATACACAAATTCGATGCCCGCCCGGCGCAGCTCCGGCACGGCCTGCCGGAAGGCCTCCGCCGTATGGGGCCGGCAGTGGCCGATGATGACGGCGCTTCCGTTGGCCGCGGCCATGCGCGCGCCTTTCCGTATCATCGCCTTGATCTCTTCCACATCGGCGGAATTATCCACGAAGAGCTGATTCCGCACATAGGGAACGCCCGCGGCGGCAGCCGCCGCATCGGCCGCGGTGGTCGTATTCGTGGCGCTGTCGAAGAAGAACATCCCCCGCGCTGCGAGCGCCGCCATGACCGTATCCATGGTGCGCCGGTCCGTGGTGGCCTTCGAGCCCTGATGATTGTTCAGCCCCACAGCCTGCGGGATCTGGCGGAAGGAATCGGCCAGGATCTGCCGCTGCGCCGCGCTGTCCATAGTCGTGAGAAGAAGCACCTTCTCCGCCGTCGCTCCGGAGACCGATTCCATGGGCTGATGAATGATGACGGGAAGCCCTGCCGCCGTCCACCGCGCCGCAGCTTCCTGCGTGTACGGCTGATTCGGCATGACCGCGAGCGTCAGGGGGATGCCCATCTGTTCATAGACCCGCTGCGAATCCAGGTCGCGGCCGCCGTCATCGATGCACACCGCGAGCCGTCCCCGGAGAGAGCCCGGCGCGGGGCCTTTCGCCGTCTCCTTCTCTGCGGGAGCCGCCGCGGGCGCTGCCTCCTGCTTCGCCGGGGCCCGTTTTTCCGCCGCCGCTTTCTTTTCCGGCGCGGACTTCTTCTCCGACGCCGCCTTCTCTTCCCGCGGCGTCTCTTCAAAGATCTCCTCCGCGCTCTCCCGCACCGTGTCCAGCACGCTCTCCGCGGCACTCTCCGGTCTCACCGGCCCGCGCCGCTCGTGAGGCGTCTCCGACGTGAAATACACCGCCGCCGCTGCCGCCGCGATGAAGAGGAGCAGCGCAAAAAGAAAACGCCGTCCGCCGCCGTTCTTTCTCCGCCGCGTCCCGCGCCCCGTCTTTCTCACCGTTTTCCTTCTCCGTTCCGCCATACAGACTCCTTCCGCGCCGCAGCGCTCCTGCATTTTTCTTCCTATTATAACAGAAACCGCCCGCGGGAAAACGCGCGGGTCCCCTGTGCTATAATGAAAATAAAAAGAAAGGACTGGTGATTTCCATGAAACTCGTCGTCATCAATAAATTATCCCCCGCCCGCATCGCCGCGCTGGAAAAAGCGGCCCCCGGCACAGCGGTCGAAGCGTATGCCTCCGTCAAAGAGGCGCTCCCCCATCTCGCGGACGCCGACGCCGTCGCCATGTGGGGCTTCCACGACGCGGAGCCTGTGCTTCTCGCCGCGCCCAGGCTGCGTTGGGTCCATTCCCTGTCGGACGGCGTGGAAAAACTTCTCACACCGTCCATGATGGCCCGCCCCGTCATTCTCACCAATTCCCGCGGCGTCCATGACAGCACCGTGTCGGAGCACGCCATGGCGCTCCTCCTCGCATGGTACCACCGCCTCCCCGAAGCCGTGCGGAACCAGGACGCCCATCAGTGGAAGCGGCCCAAAGGCGACACCATCCGCGGAAAGAAGCTCCTCATCGCCGGATTCGGAGGCATCGGCAAAGCCCTCGCCGCGAAGGCCCGCGCCTTCGGCATGGAGATCATCGCCGTGAAGCGGAGCCTCACGCCGGAACCCCTTGCCGACAAAGTCGCCGCCACGGAAGATATCATGACCGTCCTCCCCGAAGCGGACGTCATCGCCGCGGCCCTCCCCGCCACGGCGGAAACGGAAAAATTTTTCAGCGCTGAAAAATTCGATGCCATGAAAGAAGGGGCCTTCTTCCTGAATATCGCCCGCGCCACCGTCGTCGATGAAGAAGCCATGATGGACGCCCTCCGGAGCGGACGCCTCGCCGGCGCGGCGATGGACGTATTCAGCCGCGAGCCGCTCCCCGCCGACCATCCTCTCTGGGATATGCAGAACGTCATCATGACGCCCCACGTGGCATCCATGACGCCCGATTTCTGGGACCGCCTCCTCGCTCTCCTGGAAGAAAATCTCGCCGCCTTCGCCGAAGGCGCGCCCCTGAAGAACGTCATCGACAAAACAAAAGGATATTAAAGCAAAAAAAGATCCCCTCCCTTTTCGGGAGAGGATTTTTTTCATGCCTCAGTCTTTGTAGCTTTTCAGCGCTTCGCCGAGCCGCTTGATGCCTTCTTCAATGGTCGCTTCATCATTGTAGGAGAAATTCAGGCGGAAATAATTCTTCTTCTTGGAAGCGGGGAAGAAGCTGTCCCCCGGCACGAAAGCCACATTGTTTTCGATGCACGTCATGAGGAGCTTGCGCGCGTCGATTCCTTCCGGCAGCTCCACCCAGAGGAAGAGGCCGCCGTGCGGATAGGTGCACTTCACGTTTTCCGGGAAATACTTCTTGATCGCTTCGCACATCGCGTCGCGGCGCTTCGCGTAGAGCGCGCAGTTTTCCTTGATGTGCCCTTCGAAGTCATAATTTTCCATGTACATCGCGCATTCCCGCTGGGTGGTGCCCGGCGTGGACAGGTCGGTCGCGCCCTTCACGAGATCGATCTTCGCCATGATCTGGTCATTCGCCACGAGCCATGCGAGACGCATGCCCGGAGCGAGCGTCTTGGAGAACGTGCCGGAATAAATGACGAGGTGTTTCGGGTCCATGGAGATGAGCGGATTGATCTCTTCCCCTTCGAAGCGGAGATCGCCGTAAGGATTATCTTCGATCACAGGGATCTCATACTTCGCCGCGAGAGCCATGAGAGCCTGACGGCGTTCCAGCGTCCAACAGATGCCCGTGGGGTTCTGGTAATTCGGGATGACATAGATGAATTTCACACGATCCGTCGTTTCGAGGAGCTTCTCCAGTTCTTCCGGGATCATGCCTTCGCCGTCCGTGGGGACTTCCACGAATTTCGGCTGATTCAGCTCGAACGCGTTGATCGCGCCCAGGTAGGACGGGCTTTCGATGAGGACGACGTCATCTTTGTCGAGGAAGACACGGCCGATGATGTCGAGGCCCTGCTGAGAACCGGTGGTGATGATCACATTCTTCGCTTCCACCTTGTCCATGCCCATGGGGCCGTACATGCGGTTCATGCGGTCGGCGATATCCTGACGGAGCTTCATGAAGCCCATGGACGGGCCGTACTGCATGGCGCCAGCGCCGTCTTCTTCACGGACTTTCACCGCGCATTCCGTCATTTCCTTCAGCGGAAACGTCTGCGGAGCCGGCAGGCCGCCGGCGAAAGAAATGACCTCCGGCTTCGCCGTCAGAGCGAGCAGCGGACCGAGATCAGAGCCTTTGATTGCTTCCAGAGTGCTGGAAAAACGAATTGCCATAAGACATCTCTCCTTTATTTCAAGTTTTGGGAAGCCTGACACGGCCCTGGAAGCGTCTTCGCCCCGCAGGTTTCATGCGCCGGGATTTCCTTAATGTTACTATTGTAAGTCCCGTTCCCTCGGCATGTCAATTCTCGAAGCGGAAAAATTTCCTGAAAAATAAATTTTTATGCACGGACCGGACGAAAAAAATGAACGGCCCCGTCGGGAAGCGCCCTGACAGAAAGCGCCGGAAAATGAGCGTTTCTCATCGAAAAGCGCTCCGGCGATAAACGCTTCTGAATGAAAAACGCCGCGGCGGTGAACGCTTCCCGCTGAAAAGCGCTCCGGCATTTTGCGCCGGAAATTTTTGAACACGGAAAAAGGAGCGGTCTCCCGCTCCCTTCTCTTTTTCATTGATCAGAACGCCATGTTCAGGCCGATGTTCACCTGATAGGTGTCTTCGTTGTCGTTGCCGAAGAGTTTTTCCACGTCCAGGAACATGTACTTGTCTTTACTCATCCTGTGGGAGAAGCCGAAGCCCACGTCGTACCACGTGCCTTCGTTTTCATAGGTCGTGGAGAGCGTCCCCGTGCTGTCCATGGCGCGGATGCTCTGGCCGCCCAGGAATTCATGGAGGATGTCTGCCTTGAAGTACACCGTGTTCGCTTCGTCCGTGTCCCGTCCGAGGCGGAAGCCCGCCCGTCCGATGAGGCTGTCGATGCTGTCCAGGCTGACTTTCGTCCCCTGGTTCGTCGTATAGGAGGCGTCGGTCACGTAGGCGTACTGGAGCTGGGCCTGCGGCTCGATGTACCAGTCGTTCCCCAGGTCTTTTTTCCGCCCGTATTCGGCGCTCACGCTCCATACGTCATTGTCGTAGTCGCCCTTGATCTTCTCTCCCAGTTCGCTGTAGATGTCGAAGTCATTGGAGAGACGGCCGTATTTCACGACGTAGTCCGTGTAGTGGCCCTTGCCGCCCATCCAGGTGTCGTGGTACCACAGCCCGGCCCGGCGCACGTCGCCCTCGCCGAGGACATTCGTGTAGTCCGCTGTGCCCCGCATGTAGTCGAAGGCAACGCCCCGGTAATGGGTGCCGTCTTTCTGGGCATCGTCTTTCCAGTCGTAGCCGATCTCGAACATCGTATTTTTGCTGCGGAAGGCGTCGGATTTCCCGATGCGGTCATGGCGGAGGCGCACCCAGAGGCCGTCGTCGCCCTCGAGGAAGCGGGCTTCGCCCATGCGCTTATTGAGACGGTCCATGTAGACGGCGTTGGAGTAGTTCACTTTCGACATGGCGATGACCGTCTTGCCGCCGTTGGAGAGATCATCCATGGTATTGTCTTTACGGACGATGTACACATTCTGCGTGCCGTCCAGGTCATTCGTATCGGACACATCGTCTTCTTCCGCGAGCAGGCTTTGTCCGCTCACATTGTCAGAAACTCCGTAATTATTCTCTACATAATCGCTGCCCGGTTTGTCTGCGCTGAAACCGCCTCCATTGTATACATCGTTGGCTGTTTCCGCGTCTTCTCCGGCTTTATCCCCTTCAACATCATCCCCGTATTTGTGATACTCGATGTCGAAATCCACATTGAAGACGCCCGCGCCTGCGATGCGCGTACTCTTTCCAAACTCGCCGGACGGAAGAGAAGACGTGTCATCAATGTCCGCGTCCGCGAAGCCGCCGCCCGCGTTCTGTACGGTAGCAAAGCGTATCTTTTCTCCCTCTGCCATGTCCCTGAGCACTTCGTCCCGGTTATTGATGATGAGATTCTGCGTGCCCGCTTGACTGCCGTCTTTCACATAGAGCATGTCGCCGGTCTCACCGGGCCGCACATCCATGACAAACGTATTAGTACCGGTCAATTTATCGATATGAAGCGCATGGCTTCCGGGATTCTCATTCTCCTGACCGATGAAACTGATGAAACTATTATTGCTATTCAATTCCGTCACCCAGCTCTGACCGATGACGTCCCACATCGCGCCCTCGCCGAGGGAGAGATTCACCGTACCGCTGGAAGAAATTTCTTTATCATCACCAAAAGCATTGTCAATCGTATCTGCGTGCGAATCTCCCCACTGGGAATCTGCCGCAGCATCCTGATAGTCGTCGGCCCGGCCTGCCCAGTTGCTGTATGCGCCGAGAGACAGATTCACCGTCCCGCCGTTCGCCGCGGCAATGGTTCCTTCTCCGGCGAGCGCATTGTCCACTGTCAGATTGACCGTCGCGTTCTTTTCTTTTTCCGTACCGTAGGCTTTCATATCCCCTTCGAGCAGATTCAGTGCTTCCCCTGTCACGTGGAGATTGATCAGCCCGCCGCTTTCCGCCATGACGTCGCCGGTGAAATTGATGGTCCCGATTCCGTTTTCACCGGACTTTACGGAGTTCTGCTGTTGTTCTTCCTGGTCGTCTACACCGGAAGCATACACTGCATAGCTGTCGGCCCCATTCATGGTAATTTCATACGTATCTCCTGTCATCAAGATACTCGTGCCATGAATATTCGGTGAGTTATCAAGAATTGTTGAAGTTCCATACGTTGAATTGCTGTTATGAGCTGCAATCCCATATGAATTTTTTGCCTCTCCGCTTGTCATTAATTTGAGATCATTTACCTCAATACTGCCATTCTTCCCAGCATGTATCCCGTATTCATCTTCATTATTCAGGGAAATTTCTGTAATCCCGTTAAGATACACTTCCCCCTTTCCTTCCGTTTTACTGCCGCCCAAAAGGGTACGTTGACTATCGCCTGCCCAAACGGCACTATACCCATCATCATAAATCGTTATATCCGCCGATTCATTGATTGTGAGAGTATTCGTTTCACCAGCTCTTGTCGGTGCATTGGCGCGAATACCATGTCCCTGTTTTACTTCCGCTTTCAAATGATTAATCGTCACGTAGCCGGTCGTTGCGTCATGGCTCATGTTAATTGCATCAGAAATAGGTGCATCGATATATACTTCATAGGTATCTGTCGTAAAATGGGGATTCCAGTTTGTTAAATGAATCCCATCGCTGTTTGATTTATTTCCTTCAATATGAACAACTACCTTTGTATCTTCCCCATCAAATTTAAAACTCCATGGATAATTGCCACGAGTTGCTTCATAATCCGTTTGATTGATGGTGATGACTATATTCTTAAACTCCGAAAGCTCTTTCTTATCGCCTGTCTCAGTGTCAGTATATACGGTGCCATTACCGTACAACATATCATGTTCCTCAGCTTTTCCCTCGGTATTCAACGACCAATATGGATTTAAATACAAAGTATCCCCATCAAACCGTACGCTGGCAAATGCATTATTTACAGGGAAAGCCACAGCGGTGAGGGCGCATGCCGCGAGAAGGGCGGCGTGGAGAGTTTGTTTCTTTTTATTTGTTTTCATTGGTATTCCTCCTGTCTTTGTCCTATCGTTTTTTTGATCCATCATTTGGTCAGGCGCAGGGATGCCCGCGCCCGTTTTTCCGCGCGGCGGTGTTTCCAGTAGAGCCGCTCGCACCGGCCGGAGCAGAAGCGGCTCCTCCGATCGCTTGAGTCAGTCACCGCCACGGGCTTCCCGCAGCGGGCGCAGCAGAAGCGCCGCAGAGCGGGCGCGCCTTCCGGCCCGGCCCGTTCTTCGCCTGTCTCTTTCCGGCGCGCTTTTTTCCGGCATTTCTCCGCGCAGTACCGCTGGGTGCACCGGTCGGCGAGGAAGCGCTTCCCGCACACCGGGCAGACCGCTTCCCGCTTCACGGCGCGCCCGCCGCCTCAGGGGCACACAAAAAAGACAGCCCAAAACAAGCTGTCTTTTCTCTATGCGAAAAGCGCGCACGACCGCGCGCGGTATGACGTTTTATGTGGAAGGAATATTCTCTTTTATTATGCCCCCAATCAGGAAGGCAGACGAACATATCGCTGCGGCTCTCTTTGTGCGGAGGGTCTCGAAGCTCACGGTGTCACCTCCTTTTACCGTTTGTTCATGCAGCAAAATTTTCCCAGTTACAGAGCGCTTTTATCTTACCGGTTTTTCCCGGCCGGCGCAATATCCACCCCCGGAAATTTTAAGCGGCTCCGGGCCGCGGCATTTCCGGGGAGATCCTCTGTCCTGATTATAACATGCCCCGCCCCCTCCAGAGCAATGATATCGTTTTTTCGGTCATGCCGCTTCCTTTGGGATTCATCCGCCTGCTCTCCCGCGGTCTCGGAAAAGCGAGGCCCTTTTCCGCCCACGAAAAAAGACCGGCTCGTGTCCGATCTCTTTTTTTATCCGTTTTATCCGTTCTGCCAGTCGAAGAAGCCTTCGCCGATGTGAGGGCGCATTTCTTTTTCGCAGGTCTCCATGACGCTCCCTCCCGCGAGGAGGCGCGCCGCCTGTTTTTCCGTGAGGGCGAGGACGCGGAGGAACTGCACCTCGCCGTAGACGGTGCGGATGGCTCCCGCCGCGTCGTCAGGGATGAGGAGCACTGCCCGGACGGGAGTGTCTGTCGCCTTCGCGATGCCCAGTTCTTCCGCCGTGAAGATCTGGTACGGCCCCGGATGGCGGCGGCTCCCGGCGATGCGCCCGGCGAGCGCCGAGAGGAGGTCGCACGCCCAGAGGGCGTCCGCCGCCTGGCCTTCCCGCACTTTCATGGTGAGCTCGCAGCCCCGGCCGCTCCATTCTCCGCCGAAGGCGCGGGGCGCGCCGTAGAGCTCGGACAGCCCGAAGGTGACGATGTGCATGCCGCCCGGCGTGGGGTAGAAGGAGTAGCCGTCCAGATGCTGGTCGCCTCCGAAGGCCGCCCGCGCTTCCACGGCTGTTCCAAGGTGTTCCGGCTCCGCGCCGGGATAGAGGACGCGGAAAGTCTCTTCGATGGCGTCCCACCCGGGCGCCCACCGCGGCTCCGCCGCCAGTTTTCTCATAAATTCGCTTTTTTTCATAGTGCCTCCCGTGGGGAAAGATTTTTTCCAGTATATCTCATTTTTGTAAAGGCCGTGAAAAATTTCCGCAGAAAAAAGGACAGAGCCTGCGCTCTATCCTTCCGCCAGTATCTGTCTGGCTCTTTTGATATCTTGCCCGATCTGCTCCGCCAGCGCTTCCGCGCCGGAGAAGCGTATCTCCCCGCGGAGGCGTTCCGCGAATTCCACGGCGAAGGATTCGCCGTAGATGGAGCCGTCGAAATCGAGGACGAAGGTCTCCACGGTGCGCGCCGCGCCGCCGAAGGTGGGATTCGTTCCCACATTGGTCACCGCGGGCCACCGTTTTCCCCGGACGCGGGCAAACGACGCGTAGACGCCGTCCGCGGGAAGCGCTCTGTCCGCGGGGAAGGCCAGATTGGCCGTGGGATAGCCTACGGCGTCCGTGCCGCGGCGGAATCCGTGGGCCACGTCGCCGGCGAGAGCATAGCGCCGCCCGAGGAGGAGCGCCGCCGTTTTCACGTCGCCCGCCGAGAGGAGGCGGCGGATCTCGGTGCTGCTCACGGGCCGCCCGCCGATCGCCGGGCTCCGGGCCATGGGCACGACGCGGACGGCGGTCTCCGTCCCCGCGAAGTACCGCTCGATCTCCGCGGGACCCCCTGCCGCGCCAGCGCCGAAGGTGAAATTCTCCCCGCACACGAAGCCCCGGAGGCCGGTGACGGCAGCGAGGTCGTTCAGAAAATCTTCCGCCGCCTCCGCGAGGAAATTTTTCGTCGGGCGGATGACGGCAGCGAAGGCCATGCCCGCTTCTTCCATGTATCGTTCTTTTTCTTCTTCCGTCTCGAGGAGACGCACCGGCCTCTCCGGGAAGAGCACCGCTTCCGGATGAGGGTGGAAAGTGATCACGCCGGGGAGCGCGTTTTTCTCCGCCGCGAGGCGTTTCGCTTCCGCCAGCACGGCCTGATGGCCCGCATGGAAGCCGTCAAAGAATCCCGCCGCCGCTACGATGGGGCCGAGCTCCCGGAGAGCAGCCAATTCATGCACGATGTGTATCATTCTGCACACCTTATGAAAATACTTTTTTCGGATGGATGACGCCGCCCCGCACGGCGGCAATGCCGAGGAATCCCTGCGGGCCGCAGACGGCGGCTTCTTCCGCATCGGCGGCGCGGGTGCGGAGACGCTTTCCCGTGAGGAATCCCGCCGCTTCTTCCGCGGTGAGCGTGAGCTGCGGCAGTTCCGAGAGGATCATGCGGAGATCGCCGCATGCCGCTTCCGGCGCGGCTTCGATCTCTTCGAGGGTCTTCGCTTCGCTGATGCGGAAGGGCCCCATTTCCGTGCGGAGCAGGAAGGACATGGTGAGGGGGCACCCCGCCGCCCGGCCGAGGTCGCGGCCCAGCGCCCGCACGTAGGTGCCGGAGGAGCAGGTCACGGAGAGGCGCAGGTACGGCGGGTCGATCTCCCGGATACAAAGGCGGCTGATCTCCACCGGTCTCGCCGGGAGGGCGACTTCTTTCCCTTCCCGCGCGAGGTCATAGGCGCGCCGTCCGCCGATCTGCTTCGCCGAGTACGCCGAGGGCACCTGCATGACGGAGCCGCGGAAATTTTCCGCCGCGCGCTCCCACGCGCCGATGTCCGTGAGGGGCTCCCCGCGGGCGGTGATCTTTCCGGTGACGTCTTCCGTATCGGTCTCGAATCCCATGAGAAATTCCGCTTCGTAGGTCTTCGTATGAATGGGGGCGTACTCGATGAGCCGAGCCGCCCGGCCGAGGAAGACCGGCAGCACGCCCGCCGCGAGCGGGTCGAGGGTGCCGCCGTGGCCGATCTTTTTCTGGCCGTATACGCGCCGCAGGAAGGCGATGACGTCGAAAGAGGTCATCCCCGCGGGCTTCAATACGTTCAGCACGCCGTCCATCAGATGTATTTCTCCGCTTCCGCGAGGAAGGCCTTTTCCGCTTCCGCCAGGGGCAGCGGGATGGTGCAGCCCGCCGCGCGGATATGTCCGCCGCCGCCGAAGCGCGACGCCAGTTCGGACACATTGGCGTATTCTCTGGAACGGATGGAGAGGCGCGTCGTCTCCGGGCCGTCCGCCTTGAGGAGGACGCCGATCTCCACGCCTTCCACCCGGCGGGGAATGCTCACGTAGTAATCGGAATTTTCCCCGTCCATGGCCATGGAGGTCTCATCCATGGCGGCGATGCCGATCTTCCCGCCGCAGGCATAGTGGAGCGTATCGAGGACGCGCCGGTAGACATCCATGGAGGTCTTCGTGGTCACGTCGAGATGGTTGGAGATGAAATCGGGCCGGGCTCCCGCCGCGACGAGGCGGCTCGCCATGAGGAGCGTGTGGGCGGAAGTATTGCTGAATTTGAAGAATCCGCTGTCCGTGCCGATGCCCATGTAGAGGGCGTTTTTCGCGTCGCTGTCCATGGGGAGACCGTGCTCGAGGAAGAGCTCCGCCAGCATTTCCGCCGTCGCCGCGTAGTCCGCGCGGAGCCAGAGGAGATCGGTGTATTCCGTATTGGAAATGTGGTGGTCGATGCAGAGGCTGTCGGCTTTGGGGAAATCAAAGTCCCCGCCCCGCTCGATATTGGACAGGTCGGTGAAGATGAGCGCGTCATAGCGGACGCCTTCTGGGACGGCCGTGCCGATCTTTCTCGCCGTCTCCAGAAAATGGAACCGCTCCGGCACGGCGTCGCCGATGACCATATCGGCGTGTTTCCCCATGGCGCGGAGCACATTGTGGAGCGCGCAGATGGAGCCGATGTCGTCTCCGTCCGGATGGATGTGCCCGACCAGGAGGAAGCTCTCATGGCTCTCGATGAAGCGGAGGACGTCTTCTCTTTCTATTTTCATTCCTTGTCTTCCTTTTCGATCTTTTTCAGCAGGCCGTCAATGTGCATGCCGTAGTCGAGGGAGGTGTCCTCTTTGAAGGTGATGGTCGGCGTGTAGTAGATCTTGAGGCGCTGCCCCAGCTCGCGGCGGATGAAGCCCTTCGCCTTGTCCAGCGCTTCGAGGGAGGCTTTCTTTTCTTCCGCGCCGCCGAAGAGGCTCACGTAGATCACGGCTTCCCGCAGGTCTCCCGTGACTTTCACCCCCGTCACGGTGATGAAGCCGAGGCGGGGATCCTTCAGGTCGCGGAGGAGCATCTGGCCGACTTCCTGTTTGATGAATTCCTGTATTTTTCTGACTCTCAGTTCTGACATGGTCTCTCCTTTTCCCTGAAAAGGGGAAAACGCCGCCATGCGGCGGCGTCCCTTATGATGCATTGCGCCGCGGGCTCTCCCGGGCGGATCATTCCAGCTCGGCTGCTTCTTCCTGCAGCTTGAAGGCTTCCAGCTGGTCGCCTTCCTTGACGTCGCGGTAATTGTCGATGGCAATGCCGCATTCGTAGCCTTCGGTGACTTCCTTCACATCGTCCTTGAAGCGGCGGAGGGAATTGATCTTGCCCTCGTGGATCACGATGCCGTCGCGCACGATGCGGAGCTGGCAGTTGCTGGTGATCTTGCCGTCGGTCACATAGGAACCGGCAACGATGACTTTCGGGGTGTGGATGACCTGACGGACTTCCGCATGGCCCAGAAGGACTTCCTTGATGGTCGGAGCCAGGAGCCCCGCCATGGCGGCTTTCACGTCGTTGATGACGTCGTAGATGACACGGTAGAGGCGGACGTCGATCTTTTCCTGCTCCGCCAGCTTCCGGGCGTTCGCGTCGGGGCGGACGTTGAAGCCGATGATGAGCGCGTTCGACGCGGAGGCGAGCATGATGTCCGATTCGCTGATCGCGCCGACTGCGGAGTGGACGACGGAGATGCGGACTTTTTCGCTCTTGATATTTTCGAGGGACTGCTGCAGCGCTTCCACGGAGCCCTGAACGTCGGCCTTGATGATGATGTCCAGTTCTTTCATTTCCCCTTCTTTGATCTTGTCAAAGATATTGTCGAGGGTGATCTTCTGGACGCGTCCCCGTTCTTCTTCTTTCGCGCGGACGGCGCGCATTTCAGCGATCTCTCTGGCTTTTCTTTCATCCATGACGTAGAAATGGTCGCCCGCTTCCGGCACGCCGCTCATGCCGAGGATCTCCGCCGGAGCGGAAGGTTCTGCCGATTTCAGCTTGCGGCCGGTCTCATTGGCCATGGCGCGGACGCGTCCCCAGCACTTGCCCGCGAGAATGCCGTCGCCCACGTGGAGCGTGCCGTTCTGGACGAGCACGTTCATGACGGGGCCGCGGCCCTTGTCGAGCTGCGCTTCGATGACGACGCCGTAGGCTTCGCGCCGCGGGTTCGCCTTGAGTTCTTCCATTTCCGCCACGAGGAGGATATTGTCCAGCAGTTCATCGAGGCCGATGCGCTTTTTCGCGGAGATCGGCACCATGATGACGTCGCCGCCCCAGTCCTCGGCAATGAGGCCCTGATGGGACAGCTCTTCTTTGATGTGGTCGGGATTCGCGCCGGGCTTGTCGATCTTATTGATGGCCACGATGATCGGAACGCCGGCGCTCTTCGCGTGATTGATCGCTTCGACAGTCTGCGGCATGACGCCGTCGTCGGCCGCTACGATGATGACCGCCACGTCGGTGACCTGCGCGCCGCGGGTGCGCATGGCTGTGAAGGCTTCATGCCCCGGCGTGTCGAGGAAGGTGATCTTCTGGTTTTTGTAGCGGATCTGGTACGCGCCGATGCGCTGGGTGATGCCCCCCGCTTCGTGAAGCGCCACATCGGTCTGGCGGAACGCGTCGAGGAGGGTGGTCTTGCCGTGATCGACGTGACCCATGATGGTGACCACCGGCGGACGGGGCTTCAGGAAGCGCGGATCGTCCGGCGCGGGGGTGTATTCCGTAGGATCGGCGGTCTTTTCCGGTTCGAGGAGGGTGACGCCGAATTCATCGGCCAGGAGCGCCGCCGCGTCGGGATCGACGTTCTGATTGATCGTCGCCATGATGCCGAGCTTCATGAGCTGCATGATGACTTCGCTCACTTCGCGGCCGAAGAGGTTCGCCAGGTCTTTGACGGTGGCCGACGGCGGGAGCGTCACTTCCGTCGGATAGGAGACGGCTTTCTTTTCGCCGCCGTGTTTCTTCTTTTTATTCTGTTTCATGGACTGCGCCATCAGGGAGGTGCCTTCTTTCTCCCTTCTGCTGCGTTCATAGTCTTTTTTGCTCTTCTTCGCGGGCTTCTCCGCGCGGCGCTGTTCCGCGGCGGGCGCCGGAGCCGGAGCGGGAGCCGCCGCCGGTTTCGGGCGGTTCTGCGGAGCGGCCTGCTTCGGACGGCTGTCTCTCCGGTCTCCCGGACGGTCCTGACGGCCTGCCGGGCGGTCCTGGCGGAATCCGCCTCTGTCTCCGCCCTGACGCTGCTGCGGACGGCCGTCTTTCCGGTCTCCCGGACGGGACTCGCCGTGGGCCGGACGGCTCTCCGCCGGTCTCTGTCCCTGCGGTCTCGCGGCGGGCCGCTGTCCTTCGGGCTTTGCCGCCGGGCGGGCTTCCTGTTTCTGGGGAGCGGCTTTCTTCATAGCCGCGGCGCGCGCTTCCTGTTCCGCGCCGTCCGTGGAGTAGGATGCGGAGAATCCGCCCTGTCCCTGCGTTTTCCTTCCGTCCTGCGGGCGTCCCTTGCTGTCAAAGCGCACCGTGCGGAAAGCGGGCTTCTTCGCGGGCTTTTTCGCCGCCAGCTCGCGGTCGAGGATCTCTTTTGCCTTCTCATCGACACTGTTGACCGCCCGGGTCACTTCATACTGGTTCTTTTTCAAAATGTCGATGACCTCCTCATTTGTTTTTCCAAACATTTTCGCTAATTCATATACTCTATATTTTGGCATACGCAGCCTCCTCTCCTGTGAGATGACCGGCATCCAGCCTGCTCCTGACGGCTCTGCCGAACCCGCCGTCGGTGATCAGCACGGCTGTCCTCACGCCCTTGCCGAGCGCTCTGCCCAGATCATCTTTATTTCCAAAGAGCCTCCACTCGATGCGGTACCTCTCCGCCATGGCGGTGAGCTCTTTTCTCGTCCTTTCGGAAGTATCCTCCGTGATGATGAGGAGCTTCCCTTTCCTGTTCTTCAGCCCGTCTCTCAGCTGCTGACTGCCGGAGAGCATGTATCCCGCTCTCTGCCCCAGTCCGAGAAACCGGTATATCGCTTCGTCATTCATGGCTGAGGGAATCTTTCAGCGCCATGTATACGTCTCTGGATACGGGGCGCTTCAGCGACCGCTCCAGCCCGTGGGAATCGAAGGCCTTCGCGAAGCACTCCGCGTTGTCGCAGATGTAGACGCCGCGGCCCGATTTCTTGCCCGTCCGGTCGACTTCGATCTCGCCGGTGGGCAGCGCTACGATGCGGAGCAGTTCTTTTTTCGGCTTCTGCTCCCCGCAGCCCACGCAGCGGCGCATGGGGATCTTCTTTACCTTCATGCTTCATTCCCCGCTTCTTCGATATCTCCGAGGATATCGCCGTCCTCTTCTTCTTCGCCGAAGCCTTCTTCCGCCGCCTGGGATTCGCTCTTGATATCGATCTTCCAGCCAGTGAGTTTCGCCGCGAGGCGCGCGTTCTGCCCCGCTTTGCCGATGGCCAGGGACAGCTGGTAGTCTTCTACGATAACGAGAGACGCCTTTTCTTCTTCCGCCACGGAAACGGAAACGACTTTCGCCGGGGAAAGGGCATTCGCGATATATACCGCTGGGTCTTCATCCCAGCGGACGATGTCGATCTTTTCTCCATGGAGCTCATCGACGATATTCTGGACGCGCTGCCCCTTCGGGCCGACGCACGCGCCGACAGGATCAACGGTGGGGTCCATGGCGTAGACGGCGATTTTGGAGCGGGAGCCCGCTTCACGGACGACAGCCTTGATCTCCACGGTGCCGCTGTAGATCTCCGGCACTTCCAGCTCGAAGAGGCGCTTCAGCAGGTCGGGAGCGCGGCGGGAAAGGATGATCTCCGGCCCTTTCGTGGTGCGCTTCACTTCTTTCACATAGCACTTGATCTTGTCGTTCGGTTCGAAGGTCTCGCCTTCCGTCTGTTCGAGGAAGGGGAGCGTCCCTTCCACACGGCCAAGGTCGACATAAATGTTGCGGGATTCGCTCCATTTCACGGTGCCCGTGATGATATCGCCTTCGCGGCCGGAAAATTCGTCGTAAATGACGCCCCGTTCCGCTTCGCGGAGCTTCTGGATCATGACCTGCTTCGCGGTCTGCGCGGCCATGCGGCCGAAATTCTTCGGCGTCACTTCGATATGGAGCATGTCGCCCGCTTCATAGGCGGGATTGATCTTTTTCGCGTCCGCCACGGAGATCTGGCTCGCCGCGTTCTCCGCTTCCGGATCGACGGTCTCGACGACGGTCTTTTCCGCATAGATATGGTATTCGCCGGTGCTGCGGTCAATGCTGACGGAGGTATTGGCATTGCTGCCGGTCTCTCTCTTATACGCGGTCAGGAGCACGGATTCCAGCGCGCTGAAAATAACGTTTTCCGGTACCTTTTTTGTCTTGACCAATACTTCCACTGCTTTGAGCAACTGTTCGTTCACGATGAATTCTGCCTCCTGATTAAAATGTAAAATGCAGTCTGATCTGCGAGACTTTTTCTCTGGGAATGGTGATCTCTCCGCCGTCTTCCATGACGAGCCGGACTTCTCCCTCTTCCGTCAGCCCCCCGAGGGCCGCCGTGAAGGTCTTGGGGATCTTCTTTTCTCCCTCTTCCATGGGCGCGAAGAGCTTCACGTCCACATCCGAGCCGGAGAAGCGGGCGAAATCCCGGTCTTTTTTGATGACCCGGTCCACGCCGGGCGAGGATACTTCCAGCAGGTAATTGCCGGGGATGAGGTCTTTCTCATCGAGGAGCTTTCCCGCTTCCTCGCTGACTTTCTGGCAGTCCGCCAGATCGACGCCGCCTTCCTTGTCGATATAGAGGCGGAGAATCCAGTTCCTCTCCCTTACGTACTCCACATCGACGATCTCCACGCCTTCCGCTTCCAGGTACGGCGTGAGCAGCTCTTCCGCCGCCGTTTCGATCTCTTTATGAGCCATGCGCATCCCTCCCTGCCGCGGGGTCTCCGCCCGCGCTGAAATCTTTCACACTATAAGAAAAAGTGAGCCGCAGCAGCTCACTCCAAAGGAAACTATGAAAATGCAAATATTACGCATTTAGTATATCATACGCGTTTCCGCGCCGCAAGTCGGCCGCGCCCGCTACAGGAGCATGACCGCCGCCATGTGCCGCCCCGTTTTCCCGCCGGATTTCCGGTAGGAGAAAAAGAGGTCGTCCCGACAGTACGTGCAGAGCCCCGCGTCTTCGATGTGCGCCGCCGCGAGGCCCGCCCGCAGGAGGAGACGCCGGTTCGCGCCGGGCAGGTCGAAAAGATACTTGCCCCCTTCTTTCTCCGCCGCGAGCGCCGCCATTTCTTCTTCGCTGAAAAGCGCCCGGAACGCGCCGATCACATCGGGCCCCACTTCAAAGCAGCATTTCCCGATGGCCGGGCCGATCCCCGCGAGGAGACGCTCCGGCTTCGTGCCGTACTTTTCCCCCATGAGGCGCACGGTCTTCCCGGCGATGTCTCCCGCCGTACCGCGCCAGCCGCCGTGGGCGATGCCCGCCGCGCGGTGTTCCGGGTCGTAAAAGAGGAGCGGCGTGCAGTCGGCGAAATTCATGGTGAGGGGCAGTCCCTTTTCACGGGTAATGAGCCCGTCGCAGGCGGGCACCGCCGTTTCCGCGGAGAGCGCGCCCCGCCCGGCGTCGTCCCGGCCCATTTCCAAAATGTCCGTCCCGTGCACCTGATGGCAGCTCACCGCCTTCGCCGGATCGGCGCCGAGGAGCGTGAGAAAGCGCCGCCGGTTCTCCCGGACAGCTGCCGGGTCGTCCCCGGCGGAAAAGCTCATATTAAGGGAATCGAAAGGCGCTTCCGACACGCCGCCCTTTCTCGACGCCACCGCCGCGGCGATGCCGCCCGCTTTTTTGAAAAGGGAAAATGTAACGATGGGCATGCCCTTTCTGATCTCGATCATGGTATCTCCTTATCCTTTATAAAAAACACCCGCTTTCTCCGCGAGGCGCCGCATGTCGTCGGGAAGCGGCGCGGTGAGGCGCATGAGTTCTCCCGTGCGGGGATGGCGGAATTCCGCTTCCGCCGCGTGGAGCGCCTGCCTGCCGATGAGCCCGCACGGCCCGCCGTAGAGGTCGTCTCCCAGGAGCGGATGGCCGAGATGGGCCATGTGCACCCGGATCTGGTGGGTGCGGCCCGTGTAGAGGCGGAGACGGAGCACGTCGTACCCTTCGCCCCGGCCGAGCACTTCCCAAGAAGTGACAGCCCGCCGCCCGTCGTCCCGCACGGTCCATTCCACAATGCTTCCGGGCTTCCTGCCGATGGGCGCGTCCGCCGTCCCCCGCTCCTCTTCCAGATGACCGGAAGCGAGGGCGATGTAGCGCCGCGTGATCTGATCGTGGCTGCGGGAGAGATCGTACTGCACTTTCGCCGACTTCGCCACGATGACGAGCCCTGTGGTATTCCTGTCGAGCCGGTACACCGGATGGATGCCCGCCCGCTCCCCGCGGGAGGCGAAATACCCGGCGCAGGCGTTCACGAGGCTGTCGCAGATGTCCCGGTGCGTGGGGTGAATGATCATGCCCGGCCCCTTATCGACGGCGAGGAGGTCTTCGTCTTCATACACCACGGAGAGAGGAATATCCGCCGCCACGATGTCCGACTCTTCTTCCCATTCGCAGTGAATGCGGTCGCCCCCGCGGACGGTCATGCGGGCGTTATGCACATCTTCCCCGTTCACCGTGACCCGTCCGTTCCATTTGATCCGCTTCCACAGCGACGCCGACAGACCGGCGCGCCCGCGGATGAACGACCGGAGCATGAGCTCCCCGCACTCTTCCGGCACAGTCCATTCCAGCTCCATCTGATCTCCTCCTTTATTTCCTATTATATCGGCGGAGGTGCGTTTGCACAAAAAAACAGCGCTCCTTTTCGGAACGCCGTCTTTTTTACTGCTTTTCACTCTTTTCCCGGCACGCGGGGCAGCGCCCGCTCTCCGTCCGGCGGGCTCCGCAGCGCGAAGAAGCTCCGCATTTCTCTCTGGCTTCCGCGCGGATCGCCGCCCAGGCTTTCGCCGCGTTTTCCCGCTCCCGCGCCGTCGTCTCTTCCTTGGCGCAGCCCGCGCAGAAAGGAGACGAGCCGCCTTTGCAGCAATCGCTCTCGCCGCTCACGAAATTGCGGACGATGTGCCGGACTCCGACCGCAAATGCCGCCATGATGATGACGAAGAGCACCCACGTGATGATATCGCCGCTTGTCATAGTTCCTCCTTATCCATCGGCGGGCGGCCCGGAAGAAAAGGGGGAAAACCGGGCTCCCGCCCCGGAGACGCGCTCCGGCAAATGCGTGAAACTTTCTGAATTACATGCCGACGGCCAGCGCGATCCGGTACACGATGAGAGAGACGCCCCAGCCGATGACGAACTGGGAGACCGCGGAGAAACCCATCCAGTACCAGCTGCCCGTTTCCTTTTTGATCGTGCCGAGGGCGGTCATGCAGGGCGTGTACAGCTGAGAGAAGACCATGAAGGCCAGCGCGGACGCGGGGGTGAATGCCGCTGCCAGTCCCGAGCCCGCGGCGGTGGCGATCATTTCCGCTTCATCCATATCCGGGGAGAGATCGGGCAGGCCGTAGAGGATGCCCATGGTGGAAACGACCGCTTCCTTTGCCATGATGCCCGTGAGCACCGCGGAGCCCGCTTCCCACGTATCAAAGCCGTGGAAGGTGAAGAGGACGGACATCGCGCCGCCCAGCGCCGCGAGGAAGCTTTCCGACATGTCATCAACAGGGCCGTTCATGTTGTAGCTGGAAAGGAACCAGATAAGGACGGACATGGCGAGGATGATCGTCCCCGCCTTGATGAGGTAGCCCTTGCCCTTGTCCCAGGTCTCGAGAAGCACCGTTTTCATATCAGGCCAGCGGTACGGCGGCAGCTCCAGAACGAAGCTGGCGTCTTCCGCTTTGAAGATCGTTTTCGTATACACCGCGGACGCGAGAAATGCGCCGAGGATCCCCACGATATACATGGCAAAAACCACGTTCGCCGCCTGGCCGCCGAAGAAGACCGCGCCGAAGAGCGCCAGCACGGGGAGCTTCGCGCCGCACGTCAGGAACGGCGTGACGAGGATGGTCAGCATGCGGTCCCGGTTGGAATCGAGAACGCGCGCCCCCATGATGCCCGGCACGGCGCAGCCGAAACCGGTGATGATCGGCATGACGGCCTTGCCGGAGAGTCCCGATTTCTTCATGATCGGGTCCAGCACGAAAGCGACGCGCGCCATGTAGCCCGTGCCGTCCAGGAAGGACAGGCAGAAGAAGAGCGTAAAGATCAGCGGCACGAAGGTCATGACGCCGCCCACGCCGGCAATGATGCCGTCGCAGATGAGGGACTGCATCCAGTCCGCCACGCCCAGTCCGGCAAGCATTTCCCCCGCCCATTCCATGAAGTCCTCATTGATGAGCGCGTCCAGGAAATCGGCGACGGGCTGGCCGATCCATGTGAAGGTGATCTGGAAAGCCAGGTACATCATGGCCAGCATGACCGGGATGGACAAGAAACCGTTCGCCAGCACCCGGTCCAGTTTATCCGACACGTCGGCGCCCGCCTGATGGAAAGTCACCGTCTCCGAAACGATCCTGTCGATGAAAGCGTACCTTTCTTCCATGACCGCTTCTTCCTGTTTCGCCGGGTCCGTCACGGTGCGGCGAATCTCATCGAGGCGCGCGATGTACGCTTCCACTTCGGGGGAATTGTGATAGTCCGACATGACGGTCGACGTGAAAACGTCGAGCAGCTTTTTCGTGCTTTTGCTGCTCCGCCCGACGGTCTGCACCACCGGCATGCCGAGCATTTTCGATAATTTCGCCGTGGAGATCTCCACGCCCTTTTTCTGCGCTTCGTCCTGCATATTGAGGTCGAGCAGCACGGGAATGCGGCGCTCCAGCAGCTGGAGGCAGAGAAACAGGTTCCTGTCGATATTGGCGGAATCGATCACATCGACCACGATGTCGGGCCTTTCGCTTTTCAGATAATTTTCGACGATCTTCTCTTCCGCGGAGCGGGCGTTCAGGCTGTACGTGCCGGGCAGATCCATGACGGCGATCGCCCGGCCGTTGTGGTTCGTATACCCCTGCTTTTTGTCGATGGTGACGCCCGGCCAGTTCCCGATCTTCTGCCGGATGCCGGTGAGTTCATTAAATACCGTTGATTTGCCTGTATTCGGATTTCCCGTCAGGGCTACAGATATCATTCCCATACGCTGCCTCCTATTCCGCGATCTCCGTCACCGCAATCTTCTCCGCGTCCTGCCGGCGGACCGCCATCTTGAACGACCGCACCAGCACCGCCAGCGGGTCGCCCATGGGGCCGCGCCGCAGCACCCGGACTTTCGTCCCCTTGACAAATCCCATGCTCATGAGCCGTGTCTTGAGTTCTGACGCCTCAATACCGTCGATCCTGACCAGGGTTCCTGCTTTCGCTTCGCTCAGTTTCATCTCAGTCCTTCTTTCCGCAGGCTTATCGATGTTTATAGATTTGCTATATCTATAAATTTAAATAAGCATGCCATGTATTTAAAATTAGATATTCCTAATTTCTAAATTATTATATCCTCCGATTCTGCGTTTGTCAAAGATTTTGAGAAACATTATTATTTTATTCTTCTAAACAATGCGGTTGCCCATAAAAAAAGCATGGACCGCAATCCATGCTTCTGTTTTTTATTCTGCCGCCGCTTCCCATTTCTCATAGAGCGCATCCAGCTTTTTTTCTTCCTCCCCGTATCGCGCCGCCGCTTCCGCGTAAGCCGCCGGATCGGCTGCCGCGGCATTCATTTCCATCTCGTACATTTTGAGCGCCGCTTCTTGCCGGGCGATCTCCATTTCGAGACGGCTGATCTTCTCCGCCGCCGCGGGCGTGAGTCCTTTTTTCTCCTCCGCCGCCGGACGGGGCGCTTTCTCTTCCGGCGCGACTGCCGCGGGCTTCCCTTCCTCCGCCGCTCCCTGCCGGTCCCGCTCAAATTCTTCGAGATCTTTTTTCTTCTCCCGGTAATAGGTGTAATTGCCCAGGTATTCCGTGAGCTTCCCGCCGTCCATCTCCAGGATGCGCGTCACCACTTTGTCCAGAAAATACCGGTCGTGGGAAACGATGAAGCAGGTGCCGCCGAAGGCTTCGATGGCTTCTTCCATCACTTCCCGCGTGGGGATATCCAGATGGTTCGTCGGTTCGTCGAGGATGAGGAAGTTCGGCCGCGACAGGAAAAGCAGCAGCAGGGAGAGCCGCGCTTTTTCCCCGCCGGAAAGGAGAGATATGGATTTGAATACGTCGTCGCCGCGGAAAAGGAACATGCCCAGCAGATTTCTCGCTTCTCCTTCTCCGCAGCCGCCCGCTTCTTCCACCTGCTCCAGCACGGTCAGTTTCGGGTCGAGCGCTTCCTGTTCCTGCGAATAATAGCCGGGCTGTACGTTGCTCCCCAGCTGCACCAGCCCTTCCGACGGTTTCTTATCGCCTGTGATGAGCTTCAGGAGTGTCGTTTTGCCCGCGCCGTTCGGGCCGATGAGGCCGACGCGCTCCCCCCTGCGGATCTGGAAGCTCACGTCCCGGAAAATGACGTGCTCTCCATACGCCGCCGTTCCGTGGAGCACGTCCAGCACACGGTCCGCGCATTCTTCCGGCGGCGTAAAATGAAAGCGCATGGATTTCCTGTGCTTCGGCGCTTCGAGCCGCTCCAGCCTGTCCAGCTGAGACTGGCGCCCCCTGGCCTGCTTTGACTTGATGCCCGCCTTATACCGTCGGATGTATTCTTCCGTCTCTTTGATGTGCTCCTGCTGCTTCTCATAGGCTTTTTCATAAGCCGCGTCCTGCTGCGCCTTTGTCTGCTGGTACCGCGTATAGCCGCCGCGGAAGCTGCGGATATGGCAGTTCTCCAGATCGACGATGCCCGTCGCCACGGCGTCGAGGAAGTACCGGTCGTGGGAGACCATGAGGATGCCGCCTTTATAAGAACGGAGATATTCCTCCAGCCATTCCAGCATGCCCATATCGAGATGGTTCGTCGGTTCATCGAGCAGCAGGAAATCGGGATGGCGCACGAGAGCCGCCGCCAGATTGATGCGCACTTTCTGCCCGCCGGAAAAGCTGTGGATATCCCTGTCCCAGTCTTCTTCCCGGAAGCCCAGCCCGGTGAGAATCTTTTTCGTGAGCGCTCTGTACTGGTACCCGCCGAGGAATTCAAAACGCGCTTCCAGCCGTCCGTAGCGGCGGATGAGCTCTTCATTGCCCTGGTCTTTTTCCAGCTCCGCCGCCAGCCGGCGGAGCTCATCCTCACAGAAGAGGATGTCTTTCCACGCCTCTTCCATTTCTTCCCGGAGCGTGGCCGTGGAATAATTGAAATCCTGCCGGAGATACCCGATCACCGCGCCGCTGTCCGCCTTGACGGAGCCTTTATCCGCTTCCTCCGTGCCGATGATGCACCGGAGAAGCGTCGTTTTCCCCGCGCCGTTCGCGCCGACCAGCCCGATGCGCTCGCCGCTCCGCACATCAAAGGATACATTTTCAAATACTGTATGGATGCCGAAGGACTTTGACAGTCCGCTTATTTTTAATGTCGCCATTTATTTGATCAATTCCGCTCTGATAATGATAACAATTTCCGATTCTTCCGTCGATTCGCTCCGGCTCTGGAAAAGCTTGCCCAGAATGGGGATATCTCCGAGGATCGGTACTTTCCGAAAGGTCTTGCTCGTCTCTTTGTCGATGAGTCCGCCTATGACGATCTCGTCGCCCGACTTCAGCCGCACCATGGTGTCCGCCTGCCGGGTGACGATGCGGTAGGCTTTCATTTCCGGCACGAGGTACGGGGTGGAAACTTCCGCCCGGATGGACGCGGTGATCTCATCATCCCGGCTGATGCGGGGCGTGTAGGACAGCTTGATGCCGGCGTCACGATACTCCGTGGCCGTCGTCTTGACGCCGTTTTCCATGTGTTCCACCACGACGGGGATCTCACTGCCGATGAGGATCTCCGCAGGACGGCCGTTCATGGTGACTACATTCGGCCGGGCCAGCACTCTCGCTTTCCCGCTCGACACGAGGGCGGCGAGCTTCGCCTGGAAAAAGAAGGTGTACGGATGACCGGAAACGCTTCTCCCGTAAGAGATGCCCGCATAGCCTTCGGGCATGTCCACTTCCCATCCGTCATGCACGATATTGCGGATGCGCGGATTGCCGTCTTCGTCAAATTTGACGTTTCCCGTATCGTCCGTTACATAGCGCTGCTCTGTCCAGCTCTCCCGATTGTAGTCAGCGCTCCCTGTGAGGCTCTGGAAATCCCAGTCGATGCCCAGCTCCTTCGCATCAGACGTATTCACGGCCAGCACTTCCGCTTCTACTTTTACCTGCTTCTCCGGCCGGTCCAGTTCCGAAATGACCCGCCGCGCCTGAAACAGTTCTTCTTCCGTGCCGCTCACGATGACCGAATTGGCACCGCTGTTGAACGCGACACGCTTATCCTTGAACAGATTGCCAAGGCTTTCCGCCACTTCTTCCGCAGACGCATAGGACAGGCGGAACGATTCCGCCGCAGCGGCTTTTCCATCCAGACTGCCGTCATAGATGATGAGCGTATCCCCTTCTTTCCGCGCCACGAGGCCGTCTGCCTGCACAACGGCGCGGAGCGCTTCTTCCGGCGTCACCTGCTCCAGATGCGCCGTGATGCCGCCTTTCATCTCTCCGGCGAAAATGATATTCTGGTGGCACATTTCCGCCAGATTCTGAAGGAGCTCCCTCACGGGGGCATTCTCCAGCCGCAGGTCGATCGTCTCCGCCGCTTCTGCCGGTACGAAAGCCAGACAGAAAGCGCAGCACAGGACCGCGCTTCTTTTCAGGAAACGTTTCACAGCGTCAGCGTTTTCTGCCCTGCCGGTCCGGAAAGCACGACCTGCTTTTCGGCGATCCCAGTCACTGTCCATGCCCCCACCTGCTCTCCTTCTTTTACTGTTTTTGTCTGCCCGTCCGTCAGCACCATGGCCCGACGGTCCGCGCCGAGAATGAGGATGCCCTGCAATACCGGAACGGCGGGCTCTGCCTGCGCGGACGCTCCTTTTGCCGCCGCGGGTTTCCCTTCTGCGGGGGCCGGCGCCGCGTCCAGCCGGAAAGGATCGGGAAGAGGTTTCGTCCGAATGTAGCGGTTCGCGTCGTATTTCATCGTGATCCGCTGCGGTTCGGGCGGGATCTCTTTCTTTTCCGGGACCGGTTCCGGCGGTTTCTCAGGAAGAAGTTCCGCAGCCGTCCCGCCGCGGAAAAGTCCCCATAAAAAGAGCGCCGCCGCGGCGCATGCGCCGAGCAGCAGCCCTTTCCGCCGTCCCATATTCATCGCCCCCTCCCGAGAGGCTGTCAGTCTCTGCCATACCGGGCCAGATCCTGATGGAGGATCTTCTTGTACGTTTCCACGCCGGGCTGATCGTATGCGTCGATCCCCGCCATGGCCCCTTCGTAGGAGATGGTAAGGAAGAAGAAATACATCAGCGCGCCGAGATAAAATTCATTGACTTTGCGAATGGAGATCCGGCAGCTCATGCGGCCGTCGGAAGCGAGCGCCTCCGCATTAGCCCGGAGAGCGGCGCCGAGCACATGGCTCATGGGCACGGTGCAGATCTGCCCGCCCTCTGTGAGCGTGAAATCCGGGTCGTCCGGAAATTCTTCCACAGAAATGAACTGGAGCAGCTTGTTCCGCCTTCCCTGCTGGTGTTCCTGCGTAAGGGAATGCATATCTGTCGTCCCCACGGCAGACACCGGCGTGCGCCCGCCGTAGGCAGGCTCTCCGCTCACGGTCTCCGCTTTTCCGAGAGATTCTCCGAGAAGCTGAGCGTACCAGTCGCCGAGAGACCGGAGCCGCGCGCAGTACGGCATGGTGATCTCCGCCGTAATGCCGTACTTCACGGAAGCGATGTACTTCATCGCCGCCAGGGCAAGCGCCGGATTCTCCCGCCAGTCCTCCGACTGACAGGCCTCTTCCACCTGCTCCGCGCCGCGGAGGAACTGCCGGATATCCATCCCAAGAATTGACGCAAAGACGAGCCCTACCTGAGAAAATACGCTGAACCGGCCGCCGATGCCTTCCGGCACCGCGAAATGAAGCCAGCCTTTCTCCCGGCATTCTTCCAGAAGGAGCCCCTTTGCCGCGTCCGTAATGCCGACGAAGACGGGGCGGCAGAATCCGGGCAGCGCCCGCTCCAGCACGGACAGTGTGCCGGACGGCTCCGCGGTTGTCCCGGATTTGGAGATCGCCAGGACAAGCACCGCATAGTCCGCTTTCTTCCCCGCCTGCTGCCGGAGATACCGCAGGAGCGAGGCCATTGCTTCCGGGTCCGCCGTCTGTCCGGCAAAGAACACCTGCGGCAGTCCGCGGCGCGTCTCCTCATCCTCCGCATTCCAATAGGGGCCGCAGATCCCGTCGAAGAGGACCTGATTCCCCAGGTATGAGCCGCCGATCCCCACGGAAATGACCGCGTCAAATTCCCCTTTCCGGCACCGCAGGGCAAGAACTTCCATATCCGCTTTTTCTTCCGCCGTCATGAGAAAATTTTCCCGCAGGATCGCCGGGAGGCGGGGGAAAAACACCGTTTCTCCTTCCCGCAGCCCGCAGCCGTTCCCGCGGATGCCCGCCAGCGTTTCCGCCGCGGCGGCCATCTCTTTCCGGCAGCCTGTCATATCTTCTTCCGTGATATTCCATGACCGGCCGAAGAGGCAGTCCCAATCCACGGTCATGCCGTCGCAGATCCAATGATCCATACAAACTCCCGTCAGAATGAAAAATCTTTCGGCTGGATCATGAATTCGAAGTCGTCATCCACTTCGTCATAGGTGATCCATCCGTAGAAAGAATGCATATCTCTGTAATAGGTGAAGTACCGGTGCTCCGTGTGGCCGTCGATCGTATCGATCTGGTATTCCACGCCCACCGCGTCAAGCGGCGTCAGCTGCACTTTGACGCCTGTCGAGACAGGCTTCTCCATGTCGTACGTATCGTAATGGTACGGAGATTCGCCGTTCAGGTCGTTGTCCCAGTACCGGATCCACGAGCTCACCGCGCGGTATTCCCCGCTGAGCCCCACCGCGTAGTACTTATTGCTGCGCTGCGAATCGTCATAGCCGTAGTAATCTTTCCGGTAACCGATCCTCCAGTCGAAGGCCAGGTGCGGCCCCAGGTCGATGGGCGTATGGGAGAGATAGGCTTCCCAGCCTTTGTAGCTGCCGGAAACACCGCCTTCTTTCCAGTGGCCCAATTCCCCTCCGAATCCCACATAGAAATTCGTTTTCGGAATATAAAATGCCCGGGAATCAAAGGAGAAGGACGGCCATTTTTCTACCCATACATGATCGTCATTGTACGAGCTTTCTTCCTTCACGTAATGGAGCTTGAATGTGCCGGGAGCTGTTTCCCAATTCAAGCCCACGTCCGGTTTGAACCCCGCGTCAGAATACCAGGCGAGGCGGGCGTCAAATGTAACATCGCTCGACGGGCCGCCGATAGGGATCTGCACGCGGTTCTTCAGTCCGAATCCGTTGTCGCTCTCATAATCGGGCACCGGGATCAGCGACCACGGATTAATTCCGCTGTCTCTTTTCAGAGAACCGTTATAGGTCTTCATGGACAGGATCTGATGGTTCTTGATATACAATTTCGCATTGTGCGCCGTGTAGTGGTCATTGGGGTAAATGTCCACGCTGTCCGCTTCGATGCGGTAATCCGGCACCTTGGCCCGGGCGTGTTTCGTCGTGAGATACGCTTTCTGCACGACCGCTTTGTTCTCATTTCTGTCGAAAACGCCGGATTCCCCTTCGTAGTAATATTTATCTTTGTTCCACCCGGAAATGCCCCGGAAACGGGCCACAGCGGCTTTCCCGTCATAACTTCCTTCCTCCGCGGTCATCTCGTTGCCCGGCGCGGTCCATTTGACCGGCCCCGGGAGGACGTACTGCTGAGTATTGCTGTTGCCGTAAATACGATCCGTCTCATAGCGGTCGCCCATGTGGCGCACGTCGACACGCCCCTGCATGTCCACATCGCCCGTCGTGCCGCTGTAGGTCATAACATCGGCGCTGACGGTCATCGGATTCTCCGGGGAAATAGAAGCCCCCGCAGTCTCTCCGTTTTTCCCGTTTTTCCTCTCTGCTCTTTCGGCAGACTTTTCTTTTTCCGCTTTCTTGTCCGGTTTGGCGTGAGCCGCCTCTTTCCGCGTATCCGCCGCTTCCGGCGCGGTCTTCGTTTCCGCCGCTTTTTCCGCCTGGGCCGCCTCAGGACGCGCGGATTCCGCTCTTTCAGGAACAGCGGCTTTCACCGGCGCTTTCTTCGCAGCCGTCTCCGGCGCTTTTGCGTAGGGCATTTCCCCCGCTGCCGGAGTGCTGCTCACCGTTTCCTGCCGGGGCGTTTCCGCGGGCAGACTTTCCGAAGCCGCTTCCGCAGGCCGCTCTTCCCGCTGAAATTTCTCTGCCGGGACAGAATCATTGTCCGCCGGAACACCGACCTCAATATACCGCACGCCTTCCGCGCCGCTCAGCACCCATGTCACCTGCTGCGAATCTCCTGCTGCCGAAGCCGACATCCAGCCGGATGCGCAGAGGAGCGCCGCGCACCAAAATACTCTTTCTCTTTTATTCATGGCTCACGATGACAACCGATGTGTCTCCTCCGGCAGATGCTTCATCCACTGCCTCCGCTTCACCGGAAGCAGCCGTTTTCTCTACGTTTTCAGACATTTCCACCGTAACGTCCTTCTTCGCCAGAAGCGATTTCGGAGCGCCCGGCGCCTGCTTCATGCCCTTCGTCTCCACATCCTGCTGCGTCTGGATATAGAGCTCCGTACCGGCAGGCATTTCCACATTCTTTCCCTTCACGAAGAAGCCGCCCACAAGGCCGATCGGCCCCAGCGCAAGCGCGCCCACCGTGGAAGCGCCCACAGCCGCCGCTTCCATCTTCAGCTTATCCTGCGCCTCCGGGCCCAGTACGGTGGGGATCTCTTCATCATCGATAGAAAAGACCTGATTGAAGGAGATCTCCATTTCCCCGCTCCTGCCGAAGAATTTCGGACGGGATACTTTGGTAATGACACCGCTGCCCTGCGCGCCGCGGGGCAGAACGATCACATCGTCGGCCAGCACATCTTCCTGCACGGTAAAATGTACCTCATCGCCTTCTTCATTTGTTTTTGAGCTGACATCTTCATTCAGGGATATCTTGAAGACCGTATTGGCCGGGAGGATGACCGGCACAAGCTCAAAATGCGTATCGCCGTAGACCGCCCGTTCCAGCTCCGCCACGCGCGCTTCGATGGGGCCTGTCTTCGTCATGCCGAATACCGCCGATTCCAGCACATCCAGACGCGGGCCGAGCGCATCCTGCTTAATCTCATCGGTGAGATAATATTCCAGCGTATTCACGCGGGTCGTGATGGATGCCTGCGAATCTTCCGATCCGCGCACCACATCACGGTACAGAGCGGATACCCGCTCATTCAGTCCCTCCGAAGACGGCTTCCGTCCGTAGACCGCTTCGTCCATCGCGTCCACACGCTCAATAAACGAGCCTGTCTGTACATCGCCGAAGATCACGCTGTCCAGCTTATCCGCCTTATCCGTCAGAGTCGTCGGCTCCGCGGCGGATACAGACGACGCCAGAATGACTGCCAGCCCGGCAGCAGCTATCCATTTCTTCATGAAATTCTCCTTATTCTCTTACACTCTCACATCGATCACAGCCGAGACGCCCACACCCTGGACGCGGCTGAAACTGAGAGGATTCTTGCTGTCCATGGGGATCAGCCCTTTGATGCGGAAAAGCTTGTCGTTCCAGCTGATCTCCAGCTGGCCCACCGCTTCCACCTTCTCCACCTGATCCGCGTCGCCGATCACCTGCGCCGCGCCGATATATCCGCTGTTCCCGATGCTCACGATCGGGACGACTTTCGTCGCATAATTCGTGCCCGCGCCTTCCTTCATCATGATGGAATTGATAGCGCTGTTCAGCTGTTCCGAATACCTGTCCACCAGGTACCCGATGCCGCCTACCTTGACGACGCCGCCGAGGACGCTGCCCAGATCAAATGCCGATACAGACGATATGGCGCCCGCGCCGATCATTGCCGCTGCCAAGAGGGAAACGGCCGCTCTTTTCATATTCATATGATCTCCTCCTTTTCTGAATGAGACACTATGCCTATCATATTTTTCTTATATTATACGTTCCCCAAAACTTTTTTTCTACTTTCAAAAAATCCGCGCATCACCAGCGGCTTCCCGTCCGTCGCATTCGTCCCGCCGGCCGCCTGCCTGCGGAAAAGCTTTCCGAAAACTCCGCGCAAATAAAAAATCCCGCCGCCTCCATAAAGAAGACTGCGGGGATCTTTCACTTTTCATACAAAGCGTTCAGCCGCCGGTAATAATACAGCGCCGTGTGGCCGAGCGTCAGATACATCAGGAGCTCCGAAAGTTCTTCCACCTGCTGATCGCGGATGGTGTGGCCAAACATGGAACCGTGATCGCCGAGCGTCGCCAATGTAACGCAGACCGCAAGGAGCAGGATCTCCGGGAGCGGAAGAGGGATCTCTTTCAGCACGCGTTTCCAAGGCACATACCGGACGAATCCGTACAGGCAGAGCAGGAGGACCACGCCGACAGCCGCGTGGATCTCCGTATAATACGGCATTTTCGAGGACGCGATAATGATCGGTCCTGTTTCCGGGGAATATCCTTCCGTAAAAAAGACGCGCCCCCACGACAATTCCCTCGCCGTCAGAATGAAAAAAATGCCTGCCGACGGCAGCCACATCCGCCGCACCGCTGACGCCCCGTGTTTAAAGAAGAAAACGCACATCACCCCGAATGCCGCCAGAATAACGGCCTGCGCGTTTTCCACCGGTCCGTTCTCAAAACTTACCCATGGCGGCAATACGGCCGACAGCGGAAAAATCAGCGCCAGATAAATCATCAGCGCGGCGCGCGCTTTTTTCATTGCCGGATCCGTCGAACCACTCCTCATTGCCTGTCTCCCTTTAAATTTAAATTCTTATAAAATTTTGCCTTCATATTTTATAAAGCAAGCGGAACGTTTTAAGTATATCCAACTTTATAATCAGCGGCAACGAAACATTAGCGAAATATTTTCTAACAAATTCATGCGTCTGTCTGCCCTGCATGCAGCGAAAAGGAGCCGAATATTCCGGCTCCTCTGCTTTACTTCTTATTCCCTGCGCCCCGTCTCCGATGATCCTCTTCAATGCGGCGTTTCCAGCCTGTCTCCAGCGGCTTCCTGCACCGGAGACAAGAGACCGCTTCGCTGATGACTTCATAATTCAGCGCCGTTCCCCGCTTATCGCAGCAGTAATTGACCGCGCGCTCTTTCGGCAGACCGAATCGTTCCGCTTCCGCCGCGGCGTCGATATTCGCGCCAAGGAAAATAAATTCCCAGCCATATTTTTCCCTGACCCGGCGGATCATGCGCCGTACATCCTCCGCGCCGAAGAATCGGCTCGCGTTTTCTTCACCGTCTGTCGTAATGACACAGAGTGTACGCGCCGGCAGTTCCTCCGGCCGAGACCGGTCATAGATCATTTCCATGCGCCTCACCGTGCCGCCCACCGCATCATAAAGCGCCGTACACCCTCCGGTACGATACTCCTTCTCCGTCAGCGGCCGAACTTCCTCCAACGGTATGCGGTCATAAAGCACCTCCGCTTCATCACTGAAAAGGACCAGTGAGAAAAGCGCCTTCCCCTCCTCTTTCCGCTGCCGCTCCAGCAGCCCGTTGCAGCCGCCGACAGTGTCTTTCTCCAACCCGTGCATGGAACCGCTCCTGTCCAGAATGCATACAATCTCCGTCAGATTCTCTTTCATTTCTTTTCCCTCCCGATAAAAAATGGTTGAAGTTTTTCTTCACCCAAAGTATATCCGGTCTCAGGATAAAAATGGTCGCCCGGGAAGCGACATTTACGGCCCGATCTGCTTCTCGCCGAAAGCAAAGAGCGCCTCGTTGATTTCGTATATATCATAGATTCCCCGGTTGATGAAATATTCCACGATGATATCAAATCTGCTGGCACTGGAAAACGCGAATCCGGCTCTTGCCAGAAATTCATCTGTCTCCTCTGGCGTAAGCTCCAGAGCGATCGCAAAGGCGAGCACCGTGTTTTTCGACGGGCGGTACGATCTGTCCGACCGGATCTTGGAAAAATGTTTTCGATCTATGTTCGCCTTCTTATAACATTCCACATCGGTCATACCCCGCTCATCGATCTTTCGCAGCAGCATTTCCGAAAAAGTTTCCCCTCTGACCGCCAGCGCCTCTTCTATGGCGCGTTTCGAGAATTTTGCCGGCGCAGCGCTCTCCCACGCCTCTTCCGAAGACAAAAGGCATTCCCTCATCCCGAAAATCGGCCGGCTCTCCAGGGCTTCTTCGATCTGAGCGAAAATCGGCTCTCTGATCTGAATAGCTATTCGGTCAGAGACGGCCAGGTACACCATCATATCGCTCTTCCGCAGGAAAGCGCGGATCTCCCTGACCGCGATCTCCAACGCTTCCTCTCTCGGGACTCCATGGCCCCCGAAAGAGATCAGGGAAAAGGCAGCAGACTCACAGCCATGCTCCTCTGCAAGCATCAAAGCCGACCGATAGCAAGACGCCAATAATTTGTGTTCCCCATGATCTCCGCCCCGCCATTGAGGAACTGCCGCATGGATCACATACCGATATGGCAAAACATATCCTTCTATAAGCTTCGCCTCGCCAGGCGCGCAGCCGTCCGCACTGCCCTTAAGGAGCGGATTCACCGCGTTTACGAGCGCGTCTGCCCGTACTTTGGCAATATCATTCTTTATAAATTGAAAAGGCATACATACCTCCCCTGCAATTTTTATATTATTGTAGCAGATACGAAAAGGGATCTCCCGTCCTTATCCGGTTTCCATACTCACTCTTGCCTGTGCCCCTTTGCCAAATTCACCGCATGCCCGCCTGGAGCTTATGCCGGATTCTACTTTCCTCTCTGTACACATGAAACGTCTCCCACTGCGCGGAGTCTGCTTTATCCCCCGCAGAACCGCACAAAAAAAGAAAAGACTCACATCTCTGTGAGTCTTCTCCACTTCCTCCTGCTCCCCTTCCGCCAACCGGAAGTTTCCTCTCCCACTTAAATGAAAAAGGACATCCATCTCTGAATGTCCTTTCTCTCTTTATCAGCTCTGCTTGTTCCTCCCAGCCGATTCCAGGCACTGGAATTGCCTTTAATAGATACTCACATAAATGAAAAACGCCTACATTTCTGTAGACGTTTCTCTCTCTTTATCAGCAGCTTCCTATCCTCCCAGGCCGCTTCCAGCCAAGTACTTTCGGCG
>OLRV01000079.1_pt1 | contig 85039 bp, 110 predicted proteins | sample 1672421 | NCBI WGS metagenome assembly OLRV01 (sample SAMEA3136684, study PRJEB25190) | human gut metagenome | biome: human gut; feature: human-associated habitat; material: faeces | place: Austria | collected 2013
TGACCCCAACACTGCCAGTGTTGTGCGCTACCAACTGCGCTAATGCCCCGTCAACGTTGCATATTATATCGCAGAATTTTGCCTGCGTCAAGCCCCTTTTTCAACTTTTTTGCATGAAACGGCAAAAAATGCATCGCATGGGCTGACCTCAAAGGGGAAGCGCTTGCTTTTGGTTTGCGAAATGGGTATAATAACGAAAAAAGACAGGCGCGGAGGGATGACATGGCTCAAAAATATACGCGAAACATGATTCGCAACGTGTTTATCGAAATGCTGGATGAACGCCCCTTCGACGAGATCACCGTGACCGATCTGGTGACGCGGTGCGAGATCAACCGCAAGACGTTTTACTATTATTATCAGGATTTATATGCCGTGCTGACGGAGATTTTCGAATCGGAGCTGGAAACCGTGCTCGGCGGCGTGAAGGAGCATGTCACGTGGGAGGAGGGCATCGCACAGGCGATGCAGATTGCCCTGCGGCATAAGCGCGCCGTCTACCACGTGTATCACTCCATGCAGCGCGAGTCGCTGGAAAAATACCTCTACAACGTCGCGGGCGAGGTCATGCGCCGCTATGTCGAGCGGCAGAGCGAGGGGATTCACGCCAGTCAGGGGGATAAGGATATCATCGCCCAGTTTTATCAGAGCGCGCTGACCGAAATGGTGCTCAACTGGATCGGGCAGGGCATGAAGGAGGACGGGCTGGAGATGATTACCCGCATCGGCCAGCTCTTCGACGGCAATATCCGCGCGTCGCTCAAGCGCAGCGAGAATCTGCCGGTTCGCCCGTGGAAGGGCGGTATCAATGCGTAAAAGCCTTTATATGATGTAGTCAAACCCCGCGTCGTCGCTTTTCATCAAATCCGCGAGGGTATAGCTGTCCAGATAGTCGCAGATCAGCTTGCTGAGTCCCTGCCACATGGGGTAGGTTCGGCAGTTCGCCATCCTCGCGCAGGGCTCGTGCGGCTCGCACAGGCAGGCCACCGGCGCGAGCGAGCCCTCCGTGATTTCCAGAATCCGGCGGACGGTGAATTGATCCGGTGTGCCGTTCAGGCGATAACCGCCGCCCTTGCCGCGCACGCCGATGAGCACGTTATTCTGCACGAGCAGCTTGACGATGCTTTCCAGATATTTTTCGGAAATCTCCTGTCGGGCGGCGATCTCCTTGAGGGGCACGTAGCCGCCCCCGCGCTCGTGCTCGGCCATATCCACCAGCATGCGCAGCGCATAGCGGCCTTTGGTTGAAATCATCATCGGGTTGTGTGCCTCCTTCGTCCCCGGCCATGTGCGGTCGGGGGCGTTTTTTGATGGATGGGAATGCATAAAATCGCCCGCGTCTGCATGGCTTCGATGCCTTGCAGACTTCGGCGGAGAGGAAGGCGGGCGCGACCCGCTTTTGATTACCCATTATACCACGGGGTAAATAAAAAATTCAAGAAAAGGGTGCAAAAACGCTTGACATCCGCCGAACATGGGATTATAATTCCACAAACCGACCGGAAAGGTGGGTTGTAAACGCCGAAAAGGAGGAATTTGCCATGAGCAGGATCTATACCGGCGCCGATCAACTGATCGGCCACACCCCGCTGCTGGAGCTGACCCACATCGAGAAGAAGGAGGGGCTGAACGCCCGAATCCTCGCCAAGCTGGAATATTTCAACCCCGCCGGTTCCGTGAAGGATCGGATCGCGAAGGGGATGATTGACGATGCGGAGGCCGCGGGTGCGCTGAAACCCGGCAGCGTCATCATCGAGCCGACGTCGGGCAACACCGGCATTGGCCTGGCTTCCGTCGCGGCGGCGCGCGGCTACCGCATCATCATCGTCATGCCGGAGACGATGAGCGTCGAGCGCCGCCAACTGATGAAGGCGTATGGCGCGGAGCTGGTGCTCAGCGACGGCGCGAAGGGCATGAAGGGCGCGATTGCCAAGGCGAACGAGCTGGCGGCGGAAATTCCGAACAGCTTCATCCCCGGTCAGTTTGTGAACCCGGCGAACCCGGCGGTGCACAGGGCGAGCACCGGCCCGGAAATCTGGGCGGATACCGACGGCGCGGTGGATATCTTCGTGGCGGGCGTCGGCACGGGCGGCACGATCACCGGCGTGGGCGAATACCTCAAGGCGCAGAACCCGAACGTGCGGGTGGTTGCGGTGGAACCGGCGTCCTCCCCGGTGTTGAGCCGCGGCGTTGCGGGCGCGCACAAGATTCAGGGCATCGGCGCGGGCTTTGTGCCGGAAGTGCTGAACACGAAGGTCTACGACGAGGTAATCGCGGTGGAGAACGAGGATGCGTTCGCGACCGGCCGCGAGATCGGCCGCAGCGAGGGCGTGCTGGTGGGCATTTCCTCCGGCGCGGCGGTCTATGCGGCGATTCAGCTGGCGAAGCGCCCGGAAAACGCGGGCAAGAACATCGTCGTGCTTCTGCCGGATACGGGCGACCGCTATCTGTCCACGCCGCTGTTTGCGGAATAACGGGGGAAGAATAGCTTTTATCCACAGTTTTGAGCATTGGGCTGTCATGCCTAAACCGAATATTTCAAGGAAAAAGTATAAGCGTTGTTTGGGTATGGGGCTTTGCCCCATCGCCCCACCAAAGGGCTTTCCGATCGCCCTTTGGAAACCTTCGGGCGCAAATACTTAGTTTTATTCTTGAAATGTTGGTTTTCAGCTTGACAGTCCGGTGCCTTTTTTAATTTTGTGAAAGAACATAAAATCGTCCGCAAAGGCGATGCTCTATATCGGTTTAACCGAGGAAAGAGGCTTAACCATAGGATGAAACTATGACTGGCGGCAGGAAACGGGGATTTGACCTTTACGGTCTCTGCCCGTATAATACAGTCACCGGATCGGAAAACGATCATCCAAAACGAAACAGGAGGATTTGAACATGCTGTTTCATCCGGGCGGGAGCAGAAGCCGAATGTGCTGAGCGCCGAACCCCGCCGCCAAACATCATTTTGATATCATAAAGGAGATTGCATCATATGAATCGCATTGCTAAGAACATTGTTACGCTGGCCGCGACGGCCGCGCTCGCCCTGACCTCTGCCGCCGCACTGGCGGCCGCCCCGCTCCAGCTCGGTGTGCCGGACGACGGTACGAACCTCTCCCGCGGTATCAAGCTGCTGGAAGCCGCAGGCTTCATCGAGGTTGATCCGGCGGCGGGCTACACCCCGGAAATCAAGGACATCACCAAGTACCTCTACAACGTGGAGGTGACCCCGATTGCGGCGAACACGCTGCCCTCCACGCTGGGCGATTTCGCCGCCTCCACCATCAACGGCACCTACGCCGTGCCCTACGGCCTGATCCCCTCGCGCGACGCGCTGCTCATCGAGAAGCAGGACGAGAACGGCGAAAACCCGTATGTGAACGTGGTCGTCGCCCGCACCGCGGACAAGGACAACGAGGTTTACAAGAAGGTCGTCGAGGCTTATCAGACCCAGCTTGTCGCGGAGTTCCTGCTGGTCAATTACCACGAGACGTTCTTCCCGGCCTTCCCGTATGACGAAGGCGCGACGTTTGCCGTGACCGAGGACAACGTTTCCGAGATTTCCGGCTACAAGTCTTCCAAAGAGGGCAAGACCGTCGTGAAGATCGGCGTGTGCGGCGGCGTGAGCAACAACGAGCAGTGGATCGCGACCCAGAAGGTGCTCGATGACGAGGGCGCGAACATCTACATCGAGCTGGTGGAGTTCGACGCATACAACCTGCCCAACGAGGCGCTCAACAGCGGCGACATCGACCTGAACGCCTTCCAGCACAAGGCCTACCTCGCCAAGGACTGCGGCGCGAACGGCTATGATCTCACCGTCATCGGCGATACCCTGATCGCCCCGCTGTGCATCTACTCCGAGAAGTACGATTCCATCGACGCGATTAAGGAAGCGGCCGGCGCGAAGTAAGCAAAGGGCACCCTTTCAACCGGTACGGCCTGCAAAAGGGCCGTACCGGCTTTTCCTGTTTATCATTGATAAAGCGAGGTATCCCCATGATTCAAATCGGGCACATGAACAAGGTGTTTCACCTCAAGAGCGGCGACGTGACCGCGCTGGACAACGTGACCCTCAACATCGAGGACGGCATGATTTACGGCGTGATCGGCTATTCCGGCGCGGGCAAATCGACGCTGGTGCGCTGCCTGAATCTGCTGGAAACGCCGGACGACGGCACGCTGAGCGTCGGCGATTCCGGCGTGATTACGCTCAGGGGCGGCAAGGCCTACGACGCGCAGGGCAGGAAGCTGACCGAAAGGAAGCTCGGCGCGATGCGGCGGGGCATCGGCATGATCTTCCAGCATTTCAACCTGCTGGATCGCTCGACCGTGTTTGAAAACATCGCCTATCCGCTGCGCTACACCGGCATGAAGAAGGCCGATATGGAGGCGCGCGTGTTTGAGCTGCTGGATCTGGTTGATCTGCGCGACAAGGCGGACGTGTACCCCTCCCAGCTTTCCGGCGGGCAGAAGCAGCGCGTCGCCATCGCCCGCGCGCTGGCGAACAAGCCGCGGGTGCTGCTCTCCGACGAGGCGACCAGCGCCCTCGATCCGGACGCGACGGAGGCCATTTTGAACCTGCTCCGCGATTTGAACCGCAAGCTCGGGCTGACCATCGTGCTCATCACGCACGAGATGGCGGTCATCAAATCCATCTGCCGGCGCGTGGCGGTGATGGAGAACGGGCGCGTTGTCGAGGAGGGCGACGTATACGACGTCTTCGCGCACCCGCGCGCGGCGATCACCCGCCGGTTCGTCGCCTCTGCGTCCGCGCTGAGCAAGGCGGATAAGCTCATCGAAGAGGGGAGCGCGCTGGTCAAACCCGCCGCCGACGAGAAGCTCGTCCGCCTGACCTTCCATAAGGACTGCGTGGGCGAGCACGTGATCTCCACCGTCTCCCGCGAATTCGGCGTGGACATCAACATCGTGCTGGCCAACGTCGAGGTGATCGAGGATAATCCGCTGGGCGGCATGGTCGCCCTGCTCGGCGGCGGGGAAAAGCAGGTGGCCGCTGCGCTCCATTACCTGAACGAAAACCATGTGTATACGGAGGTCATTGCCGATGGAAGCATTTGAAACGCTGATTGAGCGGATTGCGCCGAATCTGTACGCCTATCGGGATCGTTTTTTCACCAGCTTCGCGGCGACGTTTGAGATGTTCGGCAAGGCGGGGCTGATCGCGTTTGTCGTCGGCCTGTTCTTCGGCGTGCTGCTGGTGGTGACGCGCAAGGGCGGCGTGCGCGAGAATCTGCTCGTCTATCAGGTCGTGAACATCGTCATCAACGTGTTTCGCTCGATTCCGTTTATCATCCTGCTGATTTTCCTCATCCCGCTGACGCGCGCGGTGGTCGGCTCGGCCATCGGCGTGAAGGGCGCGATTCTGCCGCTGGTGTTCGGCACGGTGCCGTTTTACACGCGCCAGGTCGAGGTTGCGCTGGCCGGTGTGAACGAGGGCAAGGTCGAGGCCGCGCGCAGCATGGGTTCGGGTACGCTGGGGCTGATCTTCCGCGTGTATCTGCATGAGGCCGTGCCGGAGCTGATTCGTGTGACGACGGTGACGGCCATCAGCCTCATCGGCCTGACGACGATGGCCGGTGCGGTCGGCGCGGGCGGCATCGGCAGCTTTGCCATCAACTACGGCCAAAACCAGAACCATCAGGATATCGTCAACGTCTGCGTGGTGGTGCTGCTGATCGTCGTGTTCATTTTGCAGAGCCTGGGCAATGCGCTGGCGCGGCGCACGACGAATAGGGGATTGTTCAGGAAGGTGCATAAGTAAAGGAACGGACTCCCTCAGTCAGCTTCGCTGACAGACCTTCGGCGTTCTGCTTGCCTGTTTCCCGCACAGCGGGCGGCAAGCTCCACGCCCTCGAAGAGGGAGCTCCTTTTGGCGCATAAGAAGCGGCTATACAAGAAATAAGACAGGAAGGTTGGCGGCCGAAGGCGGACGGAAAGAGTTCCGCGCAGCGGGCGGCAAGCTCCATGCTTTTAGCGCGTAAGAAGTAGTTATACAAGAAACAAGACCTTCCTCTTAGAGGAAGGTGGCTGCCGAAGGCAGACGGAAGGAGTCCCACATCTGCCCCGAACTGTCCAAAAATCATCCAAAATCAAAGCGGTGTCTGAAAACGGGACACCGCTTTTTTTCTGCCCGTGTTAAAAACTGCTTGACCTTGGTACAATAACACCATCAAAAGGAAATGCGCGGTACACAAAAGCCGGATGGGCAAAATGCTCCCGGCGGTACCGCCTGAATCATAAGGAGGTTTCGGTTATGTATTACAGCAGCGGCAATTATGAAGCGTTCTCTCATCCCAAGAAGCCGGAAGGCGTGGACGGCAAGTCCGCGTATATCATCGGCTCCGGCCTTGCGGCGCTGACCGCGGCCTGCTACCTCGTGCGCGACGGTCAGATGAAGGGCGAACACATCCACATCTTTGAAAAAGACCCGGTTGCGGGCGGCGCGTGCGACGGCCGCAAGATGGACGTCGGCTATGTGATGCGCGGCGGCCGTGAGATGGACAACCATTTCGAGGTCATGTGGGATCTGCTGCACGATATCCCGTCCCTCGAGCATGAGGGTCAGAGTGTGCTGGACGAATACTACTGGCTCAACAAGGAAGACCCGAATTCTTCCCTCTGCCGTGCGACCGTGAACCGCGGCGAGGACGCGCACACCGACGGCAAGTTCGCCATCAGCGACAAGGGCGCGATGGAGATCATGCGCCTGTTCTTTACGCCCGATGAGCAGCTTCAGGATAAGCGCATCACCGATTTCTTCGATGACGAGGTCTTCTCCTCCAACTTCTGGCTCTACTGGCGCACGATGTTCGCCTTCGAGAACTGGCACAGCGCGCTGGAGATGAAGCTCTACATCAAGCGCTACATCCATCACATCGGCGGCCTGCCGGACTTCAAGGCGCTGCGCTTCACGCGCTACAACCAGTATGAATCCATCATCCTGCCGATGACCAGCTACCTCAAGAGCCACGGCGTGCAGTTCTTCTACAACACCAAGGTCGTGGATGTGAAGTTTGACATCAACGGCGAGCGTAAGCAGGCGAGCAGCATCGTGGTGGAGAGCGACGGGCAGCAGGAGACCATCAACCTGACCGAAAACGACCTGCTGTTCATCACCAACGGCGGCTGCGTCGAGAACAGCTCCATCGGCAGCCAGAACGAGGCGGCCAAGTTTGATCCGGAGCTCAAGCCGGGCAACGGCTGGGATCTCTGGAAGCGGATCGCCGCGCAGGACCCGAGCTTCGGCCACCCGAACAAGTTCATCTACGACGCGGAGCAGACCAACTGGGAGAGCGCGACCATCACCACGCTGGACGAGAAGATTCCGCCGTATATCCAGAAGATCTGCAAGCGCGACCCGTTCACCGGCCACACCGTCACCGGCGGCATTGTCACCGTGAAGGATTCCAGCTGGCTGATGAGCTGGACGCTCAACCGTCAGCAGCAGTTCCACGATCAGCCGAAGAACCAGCTCTGCGTGTGGGTCTACGCGCTGTTCACCGATAAGCCGGGCGACTACGTGAAGAAGCCCATGCGCGACTGCACCGGCAAGGAAATCTGCATGGAGTGGCTGTATCACATCGGCGTGCCGGAGGATCAGATCGAAGAGCTGGCGGAGAACAGCGCCAACACCGTGCCGGTTATGATGCCGTACATCGACGCATTCTTCATGCCGCGCGCTAAGGGCGACCGCCCGGACATCGTGCCGAAGGGCGCTGTCAACTTCGCGTTCCTCGGCCAGTTCGCCGAGACGGCGCGCGACACCATCTTCACCACCGAGTATTCCATGCGCACCGGCATGGAGGCGGTTTACACCCTGCTGAACGTGGATCGCGGCGTGCCGGAGGTCTGGGGCAGCACCTATGACCTGCGCGACCTGATTAACGCCACCGTGCAGCTCCGCGACGGCAAGAAGATCACCGACATGGAGCTTCCGTTCATCGAGAAGATCGCGCTCAAGGAAGTGCTCAAGAAGATTCAGGGCACGGACATCGAGAAATTCCTCAAGGAATACAATGCCATTTAATGCGAGCAATCGCGTTGGCGCGGGGCTTAGCTCCGCGCCTTTTCGCGTGGCGGGAGAAAACGAGCGGGCGTGACCAAAAGATTTTTGACAAGCGATCGTTTCCTGCGTATAATAAAATAAAATTGATTTTCGTGGATTACGCCGTAATCCACAAATGGAAGGTGAAGGGAACTCAGTTCCCTTCCGGGGTTTGGGGCGGCGCCCCAACGCGGCCCCGAAAAGGAGGAAACATGAAACTAGGCGTGATCGACGTGGGCGGAGGCTTCCGCGATATCTACGGCGCGGGCGTGTTTGACTGGTGCCTTGACCACGATGTTCATTTTGATTACTGTATCGGCATATCGGCGGGCAGCGCGAATCTGGCATCCTTTCTGGCCAAGCAGCGCGGGCGGAATTACACTTTCTATATGGATTATGTGTTCCGCAAGGAATACGCAAGTCTGGATAACTGGCTCAGAACCCGCAACTATGTCGATCTGGATTATGTGTTTACCACGCTGTCCGGCAGTAAGGGTGAAAACCCGATTGATTACGAGGCGCTGGCGCATAACCCCGCCGAATTTTATGTCGGCGCGTGCGACGCGCGCACCGGTCAGTCCGTCTATTTCAGCAAGAGCTGCCTGAAAAAGGATCAGTATGACATCTTCAAGGGCTCGTGTGCCCTGCCGCTGTTCTGCAAGCCGTATGTCGTCGATGGAATCCCGTGTCTGGACGGCGGCATCTCTGACCCCGTGCCGGTGCTCAAGGCGTTTGAGGATGGCTGCGATAAGGTGGTGCTGATTCTGACGCGCCCGGTCGATCAAAAGCGCGAGCAGAAGAAGGACGTGATGCCCGCGCGCCTGCTGGCCAAAGCCTATCCGAAGGCCGCCGAACGGCTGCTGGATCGCTACCGCGCCTATAACGACGGCGTGGAAATCGCCAAGGAATACCAGAAGCTCGGCAAACTGCTCATCGTCGCGCCGGATGATATCTGCGGCCTGTCCACGCTCAGCAAGAGCCACGAGAAGCTGCAAATGATGTACGATAAGGGCATGCGGGACGCGGAGAAAATCGGAGAATTTTTGAAAGCGTAAATCGAAAGTGAATAGAGAATGAAAAAATCCGCCCGGTATCTTCGCGATACAGCCGGGCGGATTTTTTGCGATTATATACTTTTTTGCTTTCAACCATTTTGGAAATCGGGGAGACGACCCAAAGCGTTCGCCGCGCGGCGTTCAATTCGCGCCGGGCTTTTTTGCTGAGTTTTTCCTTGGGGATAAAACGGGTGGACATGCAATCACGACCTTTCAATCGGCTCGAAAAGACTTCTTTCCGGCGCCGTTCTTGTGCCGGAAAGAAAGCTATGATATAATGCCTTTGTCGGTTTTTGCCGACGGGCATGGCGAGGGCTTGACACCGGAACACCCCGGATTCTGACCGGAGGGAGGTGAGAGCCATCAAAGCAAAAGAAACGACCACGATTACGATCCGACAGACGCTTGTAACGTCTGTCAAGATCGAAAAATCGCAGGAAACGAAAGAACACGATGATGTTGAGGTCATCATCGTGTTAGTGCCGAGAGGCTAAGACAATCAAAAGCCCTCGTCGTGCCTTTATTGTAGCATGATCCGCGCCGCGCGTCAAGGGCGGCGTTTTCTTTTATTTTGGATGCAAGAAAATGGCGTGTCCGTCCGTATAACAGGTGAAAGCGCTTTTGAAAAAACGGCCGGAGGTGAAAGCATGACAAAGAAACAATATGGAGATGAAGCGGAGCGGCTGGCACCGTCATTGCGGCGAATCGCCTATTCTATCGTCCGCAACGAGCACGATGCGCAGGATGCGGTGCAGCAGGCGCTGCTTTCCGTCTGGGCACGGCGGGAGAACGTTGATCTGGCGCGGCTTAAACCGTATTTAGCCCGCGCGGTGATCAACGCTTGCCGAGATATCCAGCGCGCGCGACAAAAGGCGATTCCGGTGGAGACTGTGCCAGAGAGCGGCTATGAGCCGCCGGACAGCGCGCTGTATGACGCGGTGGAGCGCCTGCCGGAGGAACTGCGTTTACCGTTGCTGCTGCATTATATGGAAGGGTATAAGCTGGCTGAAATTGCCGGGGCACTGGGGCAGAGCCTGCCGCAGTTGACCAGTCGGCTGTTTCGGGCAAGAAAGCTGCTCAGGCGGATGCTCGAGGAGGTGGAAGCATGAAACAATTCAAGATGCCCTCAAAGCGGGAATTTCAGGCGATGTATCCGCCGGGAAACGATGCGTTTGATTGCGCAGTTCGCGCAACCCTCGACGCGCTGCCGGAGAACAACCCGAATAGAATGCGTGTAAAGCGAAAGATGTCCGTCGGGCTGGCGGCAGCGGTGATTCTGGTCTTGGCGCTGACCTGCGCGGCGGTTGCGGCGGGGCTGGGCGTTTTTGGAAGGCTGGCGGAGCAAACCGCCAACAAAGGCTATTCGGAATTGTATCGCGCGCTGGATGAAAAAAGCGTGAGCATGGATGAAACGCTGAATACGGGTGGTCAAACGTTCCGGCTCAAGCAGGCGTATGCGGATGAAAACAGCCTGTTTGTGGCTTACGAGATGACGAATATGCGGCCTGTCGTCGATTATACGTGGATGCCGACAACGGAAGAACTGGCACAGATGGAGCAGATGGACGATGTTCAGCCGGATACGGGCAATGAAGAACGCGACGCGATGATCCGCAAATTGCTGGAGGACGGCGCAAAAAACGGCGCGGCAGGCGCAATTTGGAAAATTGCCTATTTGAGCGACGGCGCATATCTGGCCGGGACGGACGAATATCTGAATATCCTTTCCGGCGACGAAACGTTGCGCGAGGATGGCACGATGATCGGGGTAAAGGAGCTGGAACTGCCCGAAAAACTGAAAAATGAAACGTCGATCGCGATAGAGTTTGTGCTTTATCGAGCGACGGAATATGATTTCTTTGACGGAAAGCGCTGGGTGCAGAGCATGGAAGACAGAACGGAACAGCGCATACGGGTTGACGTGCCGCTCAATGCGAACGAGAAGGCAACGGTCTATCATGCGGAAAGGACGTTCCCGACGTACAGCGTCGCGGTGGATGTGACGATTTCAGACGTCAAAATCCATGTAAAGGCAAATTTGAAGAGCCTTGACGGCCATCCGCTTGGCCGAGAGAAATGGACGCCGGGCGAAATGATGGACGGTGGGCTTTATCTCGACGGACAGCCCATGCATATGATTTCCGGCATGGATGAGGGGCTTGAAACGACGGATTGGACGATGGAAAACGATTATACAAGGCCGGAACAGCTCCCCGAAAAGCTGGAATGGATTCCGTGCTATTACACGGAAACGGGAACGGAGGAGCGCCCCGAAGAAGCCGTGACCATTTGGCTTACTCAGCGTCCCGATCTTCAAATTCAGCAGGTGTATGTGGATGACAATAAATTATTTCTTTCCTATGAAATGACAGGCTTATACGCAAACGCTGATTACACATGACAGCCAACAGATGAAGACGATGCGAAGATGCAGCCTATTGATTCGTCCATGCTGGAAGAAACGGAAGATGCGTTTTTGCAGGATCTCATCCGGGAGATGAAACAGATGGCTGAGCAGAATGGAAGAGCAAGCGCAAAGCTTGTAAAGAATCAATGCAGTTTCGGTGCGTATTTGAATGGAACAGAAGAATATTTGGAACCAATATTCTGGCATGAAAAGATCAATTTGGATGGAAGCGCAATCGGCATGAAGATGTTTGAATTGCCGGACATGTACAAAAATGAAAAGATTCTGCCTTTAGCGTTTGATTTGTTTGAAGAAGAAACGTTTTATGCTTTTGATGGAACGCATTGGCGGGTTTTAAGAGGCGATCAAAAGGCGCTGAACACCGTTCACATTGATGTGCCGCTTCATCCGAATGAAATTGAGCAAACTTTTGAAGTGCAAAAAACAATAGGAACAACGGAGATCAAGCTTGATGTGGAAACCTCAAATGTAACGGTTCGAGTTTTGACGAACATGAAAAGTTTGGACGGCCATCTGTTCAGTGGGAAAAATGAAAACTGGAAAAAAGGCGATTTGGCTGAGTGGAGAGTATGCATTGATGGAGAAGAAGGAGTCGCACTTTCCGGTAATTTGGATGGCTTGGAAACAACGAACTGTATTGATGAAATGATCTACATTAAACCGCAGATTGAACCGGAAAAATTGGAATGGATTCCGAGTTTCTATATGGAGGATGGGGACGGAGTGCATGTTGATGAGCGCCCCGAAGAAGCCGTGACCATTTGGCTTACTCAGCCGTAACGACATCAAAAATCCGCCCGGTATCGTCGTGATACAGCCGGGCGGATTTTTTGCGATTATATACTTTTTTGCTTTCAACCATTTTGGAAATCGGGGAGACGACCCAAAGCGTTCGCCGCGCGGCGTTCAATTCGCGCCGGGCTTTTTTGCTGAGTTTTTCCTTGGGGATAAAACGGGTGGACATGCAATCACGACCTTTCAATCGGCTCGAAAAGACTTCTTTCCGGCGCCGTTCTTGTGCCGGAAAGAAAGCTATGATATAATGCCTTTGTCGGTTTTTGCCGACGGGCATGGCGAGGGCTTGACACCGGAACACCCCGGATTCTGACCGGAGGGAGGTGAGAGCCATCAAAGCAAAAGAAACGACCACGATTACGATCCGACAGACGCTTGTAACGTCTGTCAAGATCGAAAAATCGCAGGAAACGAAAGAACACGATGATGTTAAGGTCATCATCGTGTTAGTGCCGAGAGGCTAACCATTTCAAAAGCCCTCGTCGTGCCCTTATTGTAGCATGATCCGCGCCGCGCGTCAAGGGCGGCGTTTTATTTAGGCGCAATCATTCGGTCAGAGCGCGTTCAGATTTTTCCGTGCCTTTTCGCGTAAACGAACGAATAGACGAGCGGCGAGAGGGACGCGACAAAAATCGCGGCGACCCAGACAACGGCTGCATGGCTGAGGAAGACGGAAAGCAGTGTGACCACCCCGGCGATGATCCATACATAGCCCGCGAAACGGTGGGTGTGATTCCAGTTATCCTCGTCGTCAAGCGTCCACGGGAGGCGGATGCCCACGGTGTAGTTATGGCGGCACTTGGGCAGATAATTGCCGATGGCGATGAAGAGCAGGCCGACGAAAATCATGCCGAAACGCGAGACGTTGATGGCGAAGCCCAGCGCGCTCAGGTATATGGACAGGCCGGCGAACAGGCTGACGGCGGGGCAGACCCACAGGATGAGCTGCGTCATCTTCTCGGAGATATTCTGCTTTTTGGGATCGGCGCGCAGCATGACGACGCAGAAGAGCTGCATGGCGAGGATGAACAGCGGGAGGCCGATTACCGCGAACGGGCGGCCGGAATAGTCGTCCGCCGTGCCGCTGAAATCGAAATGGGTGGGCATGCGCTCGGGCAGGCGATTCCACAGGGCGAGGCCGAAAAACATCGGCAGCAGGATGATGACGCAGGTAACAAGCAGGGTGCGTTTAGGAATGGCTTTCATGGTTGTCTCCTTTCAGTTGAGAGAGCCAGAGCATGACCTCCTCGACGACGGAGGTGTTCAGCTCATAATAGATGAAGTTTTTTTCGCGCGTTTCGAACACGAGATCGGCCTTTTTCAGCACGCTGAGGTGATAGGAGACCGTTGCGCCCGTCATCTCAAAATGCCCGGCGATTTCGCCCGCGCTCATGCGCCCGCCCCTGAGCAGCAGCAGGATTTCCCGCCGCGCCGGGTCGGAAAGCGCTTTGAAGGTTTCGGCAAAGCTCATAGGCGACGTCCTTTCAGGATTTCTATTTAGAAAAAAATCTAAATAGTGGATGCTTGAATTATAGCAGGAATGGAGAAGGCTGTCAATAGGTATTTAGAAAATTTTCTAAATGGAAGCTCCATTGTAACTCCCTCAGTCACGGCTATGCCGTGCCAGACCTTCGAAGAGGGAGCTCCGGACTGTAGACAAAAAGGGTACTTTCGACTCGCGAAAGTACCCTTTTGTCTACAGTCTGAAGCCACCGGCTTCGCCGGTGGTTTTGACTCATTTGACTTTATTTTACACTGCGCTTTTTCTTGCTGCTGATAACAGCTGTTGCGGTTACTGCACCGCCGCTGACAAGCAGCAGAACAAACCATAAGGCAAGGTTGCTATTATCACCGGTTTTCGGAAGGTCAGTTGGTTTGGCTGTTCCGTTTCTACCAGTGCCAGCGCTATCACTGTTTTTACTCCATTGAGCATAAAGCATGGTATCTTTGTCAGTCAATGTAAAACTATCGCCTGCTTTGTAAGCGGTACCCTTGCCATCTGCCTGTGTATTCCAGCCGATAAAGGTGTAGTTGTTACGGGTAAATTCGTTCTGAGCAACTGTCACGATTTTTCCCGCTGCACCAGTTGCTGAATCTATTGCTCCTTCGCCGCCATTTGCATCATAAGTCAACTTAACTTGATATTCCGTGACATTTTCCTCATATCCACAATACGTGCATTTTTTTGTTCCATCGCGGGTTATCGTGCCATCTTCGTTTGCAATCCACTCACCGTAGGTAGTTTCAAGCGCATTATCCTTATAACCTTCGGCATGCAGACTATTATTGGAACCATCAACATCATTGTCGTACGTAACGCCATCTGCCGTCACACCGCTGTTGTGGTATGCCTTGGCATCAACCATTTTGCCCTTCTGCCAAACGGTAGTGTTACCGAACTTTACAATAGTTTTGCCTGTATTATTGCCGGGTTTACCGCCATAGCCAAACAAACGAGAGCAGGTTATTTTATCTGTATTTACCCCGTTTACAACATTGTCGCCGGAAATATTGATGACATACTTATAATTCCCCATATTGCTGTCATTGATGTTCAGCACTGGTTTCAGAGACAGACCGGAATTTTCGACTGTACAACCGTTGAAATTTACTGTGATGTCATGCGTTCCTGCACTATAATCGGTGTAGACATTGATGACTTTGCCAGAGGAATTAAACGTGCAGTTATCGAAAGTCATCACGGGAGAGCTGTATGTCCAGATGGCGTAATCTCCATTTGGGCAGTTGAATATGGTGTTTCTGAATGTTGCAGTCTGATAGCCCCAGTAGAAAGTCTTGCCGTTGATTACGCAATTACTAACAGTCGTATTGTTGGCGCGGATAAAGCCAAGGTAATCTACTTTACCCGAACGGAGCGTCATATTTTCAAATGCAATTGTTCCTGCCCCATCAAAACTGTAATCGCCGTTGTACTCTGTACCGAAATTAGTTGGATCAGGAACTTCTGCACCGATATTCCAGCCTGTTTTATCGGCTCCCTGACCCACAAAGGTCAAGTCTTTGCCTTTGGTATGCCCTGTGCTGTCGACCTTGTATAGCGTATAGTTACCCGTGCCCAGTTGGATGGTATCGCCACTTTTTGCAGCAGCCACAGCCTTAGCTACCGTCTTATAAGCTTTGTCACTGGTTGTACCGACTCCCTCCTGCGTATCATTACCATTTATCGCATCCACGTAGATTGTTTTGCTACCGACAGGCTCATCCGCAAATACGCTCGGTGTGATTGAAAACACCAACACCAACGCCAACAAACACGAGAGAACCCTTTTCACTTCCTTTTTTCTTTCCATCGTACTTCAGACACACGCTCCTAATTCTTCATAGGAGCCGAGCCCATTCCCTCCTTATTGAATTTTGATAAAGTGTACCTTTGCAAATTTTCATGAAGATACAATTTGCAATAATATATCTTACATTATACACCATAATTCAGAATTTACAAGGGGAAACACGATTATTCTGAGGCAAAATTTCACTTCTTTTCGACCTTTGCAATGGTACACTTTCCCAAATTATTGATTCGTTTAATTTAAGCAATGTTTTCAAATTTCCGAGCTTTGTCATAGAATGTTCCAACAGGCATATTACAAGCTTCCGCCGCTTGTTTCAGCGTCATTTTCTTCGCACGCCATTCTGTTCCCGAAAAGAAAAGCCACCGTCGCTTAGAGGGACGTTTTCTATCGTCGCCGCCTGCGGCGGATTCAGACGGTGGAAAACGCCGCAGGTTGGCACGACGAAGTCGTGACGGAAGGAGAAAGAAAGATTCACGCCTTCGGCATTTTCCGCACCACGACCGCGTAGCAGATGACGAGCGCGAAAAGCGTCGCCGCCCAGGAAACGGGATAGGAGAGATAGAGCGTATCGAGGGTCGGGGAGGCGGCGAAGGCCGTATACAGCCAGACCGCGCGCAGCAGGCAGATGCCGCTCAGGCTGGTGATGGTCGGCAGAAGGGAATAGCCGACGCCGCGGAGCTGGCCGACGAAGGTATCCTGCATGCAGAAGAGGACATAGAGCGGCATGTTGTGGCGCACGCGGACGAGGCCGTTGGCGATGACCGCCGGATCGGTGTTGAACAGCGCGAGCAGCGGCGTGCCGAACGTGTAAATCAGCAGGCCAAGCGTCAGACCGCCGACGAACGTGGCCGCAAGGCAGACGAGCAGCACGCGGCGAACGCGGGCATATTTCTCCGCGCCCATGTTCTGGCTGGAGAAGGTGAGCGCCGCCTGCGAGATCGAGTTGGAGACGGTGGTGGCGAAGCCCTCGATGCTGGCGGCGGCGGTGTTGCCCGCGATGGCGGCTGCGCCGAAGGAATTGATGGCGGACTGGATGAGCACGTTGGAGATGGAGAACATGCTGCTTTGCAGCCCCGCGGGGATGCCGATGCGCAGGATCATCGAAAGCGAGCGGCGCTCGATGCGCGTCTTTTTCGGCTCAAAGCGAACGTCGCCGTGGCTGGCGATGAGGCTGGCGAGCACGAGCGCGGCGCTGATGGTCTCGCTGACGACGGTGGCGATGGCCACGCCCGCAACGCCGAGCCTCAGCCCGGCGACGAGCGCCACGTTGAGGACGACGTTGAAAAGACCGCTGACGGTCAGATAATACAGCGGGCGCTTGGTATCGCCGACCGCGCGGAGGATGGCCGCGCCGTAGTTATAGACGAGGCTGGCGGGCAGGCCGACGGCATAGATGTTCAGGTAGAGCTGCGCGCCGCCGACCACGTCCGCCGGGCAGCCCATCATTTCGAGCAGCGGACGGGAGAGGACGAGCAGCAGCACGCCCAGCGCCGCGCCGGAGAGCACCGCCAGTGCCATGGAGGTATGCACCGCGCGGTGCACGCCGTCCCGGTCCCCTGCGCCGGCCGAACGGGCGACGGCCACGGACGCGCCGACACTCAGCCCCATCAGCAGGCTGACCAGCAGATGGATGAGGGAGGTCGTCGCGCCGACGGAAGCCATCGCGACGGAATCAGCAAAGCGCCCGACGACGATGATATCCGCGGAATTATATAGAAGCTGGAGCATGCCGGAGAGAATCAGCGGCACGGCGAAGGCCAGCACGTTGGGCAGCAGCGGTCCGGCGGTCATCTCCACCTGACGATGCGAACGATGGGCAAACAAAGCGATCACCTCAATCCTGGAGCAATGCGAACAGCATAGCACAACGCGCGGGGAGCGTCAAGGCAATGCAGCAAACAAAAACCGTACTTGCATTTCAGCAGTATTTTGGATATAATAAAGGGGAATACAGGAAAAATATCGACTGATATGAATATGTGACGAGGTGCATGAATATGAAAACCGTGACGATTCGCCTGACGATGATGACGGACAACGTGAAAAACTTTGTCCGCCTGGTCAATCGTTATCCATATGATATGGATTTGCGCTCGGGGCGCTATGTGGTGGACGCCAAATCCATCCTGGGCATTTTCTCGATTGATCTCTCCCGACCGATCACCATGACGATTTACAGCGACGACTGCGACGACCTGCTCCGCGATCTGGACGGCTATCTGGTCAAGGACGGCGAGGAAACCGCCGCGAAATAAGGGATGGAGGTGCAGCCCATGCCACTTGATGTGCATGCTACGGAAGAAGAGGACAAGCTCGTGGTGCTGTCGTCTTTGAACCGCCTTGGCGGCTGCACGGAGGAACAGCTTCTGCGCTTTCTGGTTGAAAACGCGCTGATGAATCAATTTCAGTTTTATCTGGCGCTGGGCGGGCTGAAAGAGGCGGGCTTCGTTCGCGAGGCGCGCCATCTGGAGGGGACGCTGCTGATTCTGACCCCGCAGGGGCGCGAGAGCGTGGAAATGTTCGCCTCCCGCATCCGCGCTTCTCAGACGGAGAAGCTGAACGCGAACGCGCCCGCGTGGAAGCGGCGCATCCGCGACGAGCTGCAAATGCCCGCCGCGTGGCAGGAGACGGACAACGGCTTCGCCGTCACGCTGCGCGCGCTGGAGGGCGGCGCGGAAATCTTCTCCATGACGCTGACGGCGGCGACGAAGGCACAGGCGAAGCGCTTCTGCGAGCGCTGGCCAAGCCGCGCGCCGTTTCTGTATCAGACAATCATGGAGCAGCTCGGCGAGGCGGAAAGCGAAGAAAAAAATTCGTAAAGCCTGCAAAGAAACAAAAAAAGAAGACAAAAAGCAAAAAAACGGAAACGTTCGACGGAAACGGCAAAAGGGGCGCGCAAAAAAGCGCCCGACTGCCTGCGCCCGCCGGACGTTTTTTGCGTGTATGAGAAATTGCGCAAAGCTGCCCTGCGCGAGCAAGGCGTGGAGAAGGTAAAAAACGATCGAACGGCGGATTATCATGCGGAAAGTTCGTAAAAAACGGACTCGAATTTGGCAAAATTGACCGAGTAAAGAAAAGAAATTATCCAAAAACACTTCCATTTTTTCATACATTCTGATATAATGAGCATCAGATGCGGGCGGGCGCGAAACAAGCCGCCTGAAAAACAGCCGAAACAAGGCTTCAAAGGAGGAACGATTTATGAAGGACTACATGGTGAAGGACATACGCAACATCGCTGTATTGGGACACGGCTCTGAAGGCAAAACGACGCTGGTTGAGTCGATGCTCTATGCTGCCGGCGTGACTGACCGCCAGGGTCGTGTCGAGGACGGAAACACGGTCAGTGATTACGATCCCGAAGAGATCAAGCGTCATATCTCCATCAGCGCGTCCGTGGCGCCGATTGAAATCCACGGCAAGAAGCTCAACCTCATTGACGTTCCCGGTTACTTCGATTTTGCGGGCGAAATGTCCGGCCCGCTGCACGCCGTGGAGGGCGCGGTCATCGTCCTGAGCGCCGCAACGGGCATCTCCACCGGCTTTGAAAAAGCATGGAACGCGACCGCGAAGCATGGTCTGGCGCGCATCATCGCCGTTTCGCAGGTCGATCGTGAACATATCAATTACCGCAAGGTGCTCGACGATCTGCGCAGCACCTACGGCAACTGCATCATCCCGACGGTTCTGCCGATCGGCGAGGGCACGTCCTTCGTCGGCGTGGTGGACGTTTTGACGGGCAAGGCCTTCACCGGCGCGGGCAAGGATCGCCGCGAGATCCCGATTCCGGAAGAAATGGAAGCGCTGGTCGAAGAAGCGCGCGAGGCCTGCAACGAGGCGGCGGCGAGCACCAGCGAAGAACTGATGGAAAAATTCTTCGACGAGGGCAAGCTGAGCGAGGAAGACATGCTGCGCGGCCTTTCCGCGGGCATTTACGAGGGCAGCATCGTGCCGGTCGCCCCGGTTTCCAGCCTGAACGGCATCGGCGTGCGCCCGCTGATGTATGAGCTGGCCATGTACATGCCCAGCCCGATGGAGCACACCTATCACGGCATCAACCCCAAGACCAAATCCATGCACATCCGCCACGCGGACATGAGCGAGAGCTTCACCGCGCAGGTGTTCAAGACCATCGCCGACCCGTTCGTGGGCAAGCTGTCCCTGATTAAGGTCATCTCCGGCGTGCTGACCCCGGCGACCCCGCTGTTCAACGCGAACGCGGACAAGCCCGAGAAGGCAGCGGGCATCTTCATGGTGCGCGGCAAGAAGCAGATTCCGGTCGGCATGCTCTGCGCGGGCGACATCGGCGCGCTCAGCAAGCTGCAATACACCTCCACCGGCGACAGCCTCTGCGAAATCGGCAAGGTCGTTCAGTATGACAGCATCGACTTCCCCGCGCCGCAGATTTCTCTGGCGGTATACGCCAAGAAGGCGGGCGAGGAGGACAAGGTTTTCTCCGGCCTGGCGCGCCTGTGCGAAGAAATGCCGGATGTGATCGTCGCCAAAGACCCGATGACCACCGAAACGCTCATCAGCGGTCAGGGCGAATTGGAGCTTGAAATCGTGCGCCAGAAGCTGCAGAGCAAGTTCGGCGCGGACGCCGTGTTCAAGGATCCGAAGATCGCCTATCGCGAGTCCATCCGCAAGACGATTCAGGTGCAGGGCCGTCACAAGAAGCAGAGCGGCGGCCACGGCCAGTTCGGCGACGTGTGGATCGAGTTCTCCCCGGCCGAACCGGGCACGGATTTCGAGTTCGTCGATGCGGTGGTCGGCGGCGCGGTGCCGCGCAACTTCATCCCGTCGGTCGAAAAGGGTCTGCGCGAGAACCTCGTCAAGGGCGTGCTCGCGGGCTTCCCGATGACGGGTCTGCGCGCCAAGCTCTACGACGGCAGCTATCACCCGGTCGATTCCTCCGAAATGGCGTTCAAGACGGCGGCGCGCATCGCGTATAAGCAGTGCATCAACGCCAACCCGGTGCTGCTCGAGCCGATCATGCACGTGGAAATCAGCGTGCCGGACGAGTACATGGGCGATATCATGGGCGACCTGAACAAGCGCCGCGGCCGCATCCTCGGTATGGAGCAGAGCGACGGCAAGCAGCTGATTATCGCCGAAGTGCCGCAGGCCGAAATGTTCAAATACGCAACCGATCTGCGCTCCATGACGCAGGCGAAGGGCGCGTTCAAGATGAACTTCGAGCGCTACGAAGAAGTGCCGCAGGCCATCTCCAGCAAGATCATCGAGGCGCATAAGGCCGATCTCGCGGACGACGAGGAATAATTCTCCCCCTAAGTAAAAAATAAGCCGGTCAGCGGATAAGGCTGACCGGCTTATTTCTATGTACCGCATTGAAAAGAAAACGAAAAAATGATATAATAACAGTAAATGAGAAAATCCGAATTATGCATAAAATCCTGTAACGGGCGCGCGATGCGCGCCTGACTCCTTCAGTCAGCTTCGCTGACAGCTCCCTCGAAGAGGGAGCCTTTTTATCAGATCATTTTCCGTCTAAACAATAAGTTGCGCCGTACCCGTAGGGACGCGCATTGCGCGTCCGCGTTTTGTGCAGAATTTGCTTTTTGCTCAATTATTGTAATAGCCGAAACGGAAGCCATTGTTTGAAAAAGGAAGTCTAAAGGCGGGACTTTTTAAGTTTTGAAGGCACGGACGGGCAGAAATGCCCGTCCGTTTCTATATGTTTTGCTCAAAAATGCAACGCAAATTTCACCGGATTGACAAATTCTCTTGACATGCGGTTCAATCAAATGTAAAATAGAGATAGTCAGAGTGAAAGCGTGTGCAGATTTATGCTGTGCTGGACATTGCGCCGGGGAAAAGCGGGGTGCGTTTAGGCCGACTTTTCCGGGCGTTTGATACATCAAAACTGAATAGGCGGCAAAGCCGCGGCGGGGTTCTTGTGCCCCGACGATGGCATGGTTCTTTGCGCCTAATTTGTATTGTTTATCGCCAGAGGCAGGCGTCGATCTGTACCCTTTTTTCTTGGACGATTGATTGAAAGAAATTAAGAATCCAAACAGAAGGAGAGTGAAGCAGATTGGCGTCGTTTATTTTTACCCTTTTGGCGATTGCAGCCGCGCTGGCCGCGGGCGTTGCGGCAGGCTACATGTATCGCAAGAACGTGCAGGAAAAGAAAATCGGGCGCACCGAGGAATATGCCCGTAATCTGCTGGACGACGCGCAGCGCCGTGCGGAGGAGAAGAAGAAGGAAAGCATCCTCGAAGCGAAGGAAGAGGTCATCCGCCTCAAGAACGAGCTGGATCGCGAGATTCGCGACCGCCGCGCCGAGGTGCAGCGCAGCGAGCGCCGCGTGACCCAGCGCGAGGAAACCCTTGACAAAAAAGCGGATAACCTCGACGCGCGCGAGACCGGCCTGGAGCGCAAGCAGAACGAGCTGGATCGCCTGACCGCCGAGGCGCAGGAATACAGCGTCCGCCAGAAGACCGCCGCCGAGGAGGCCGAGAAGACCGCCAAGGACATGGAAGAAAAGAGCCGCGCCGAGCTGGAGCGCGTCGCGAAGATGACGCAGGACGAGGCGCGCGACATGATCGTGCAGCGCATCCAGAAGGAAGCCTACCACGACGCGGGCGTGATGGTGCGCGAAATCGAGCAGACCGCGAAGGACGAGGCCGAAAAGAAGGCGCGCAACATCGTCGCGATGGCGATTCAGCGCTGCGCCAGCGACCACGTGGCGGAGACCACGGTTTCCGTCGTGTCGCTGCCGAACGAGGATATGAAGGGCCGCATCATCGGCCGCGAAGGCCGCAACATCCGCACGCTGGAAACTGCGACGGGCGTGGATCTGATCATCGACGATACGCCGGAGGCCGTGATCGTCTCCGCGTTTGACCCGATTCGCCGCGAGGTTGCGCGAATCGCGCTGGAAAAGCTGATCGCCGACGGGCGCATCCATCCGGCGCGCATCGAGGAAATGGTCGAAAAGGCTAAGCGCGAGGTGGACAACCAGATTCGCGAGGCCGGAGAGCAGGCCATCTTCGAAACGAACATGCACGGTATCCACCACGAGCTAGTCAAGCTGCTCGGCCGCATGCGCTATCGCACGAGCTACGGCCAGAACGTGCTCCAGCACAGCATCGAGGTCAGCCATCTGGCCGGTCTGATGGCGGCGGAGCTGGGCGCGGATGTGCAGCTCGCCAAGCGCGCGGGTCTGCTCCACGACATCGGCAAGGCCGTCGATCACGAGATGGAAGGCACGCACGTCGAGCTGGGCGTTGAAATGGCCAAGCGCTACCACGAGTCCCCCGAGGTCATCCACTGCATCGCGGCGCATCACAACGATATCGAGCCGCAGACCGTCGAGGCCGTGCTCATTCAGGCGGCCGACGCGATTTCCGCGGCTCGTCCGGGCGCGCGCCGCGAGAGCATCGAGAACTACATCCGCCGCCTCGAAAAGCTGGAGGAAATTTCCAACAGCTTCCCGGGCGTGGAAAAGTCGTTCGCGATTCAGTCTGGCCGCGAGGTGCGCATCATGGTCAAGCCGGAGGACATCTCCGACGAGGGCACCTATGTGCTCGCCCGCGAGGTCGCCAAGCGCATTGAAAATGAGCTGGAATATCCGGGACAGATCAAGGTCAACGTCATCCGCGAGACCCGCTGCACCGAGTTCGCGAAGTAAAACAGAATGTGGAAAGCGGCGTCGTATATTGCGGCGCCGCTTTTTGTCGCCGCGAAGCGGCCAGCGATTGAAACGGGTTCAAACCGCAAAAGGGGCGGGAAACGGCGGACGCGCAATGCGCGTCCCTACGGAGGAAATTGCAGATGGAGAAGGAAAAGCAAATGACGACAGAGATTCGGACAATCGAAAACGCGGAGGAAAAGCGGCGAATCTGCCGCGTGATTTTGGAGGCGCTGCCGGAGTGGTTCGGCATCCCGGAGGCGCGGGAGGAATACGTCTGCGAGAGCGCGGACAAGCCCTTTTTCGCCGCGATGGACGGAGAAAACCCCGTCGGGTTTCTCTGCCTGAAGGAGACGGGGCGCGACACGGTGGAGCTGTATGTGATGGGCGTTTTGAAGGCGCGGCACAGAACGGGCGCGGGGCGCGCGCTGGTGGAAGCGGCCAAACGGGCGGCGCGCGAGGCGGGCTATGCGTTCATGCAGGTGAAAACGGTGCAGATGGGGAAATACGCCGAGTATGACGCGACAAATCGGTTTTATCTGGCGATGGGATTCAGGGAGTTCGAGGTGTTTCCGCACCTGTGGGACGAATGGAACCCGTGTCAGATATACGTGATGGGACTATAACGAATACAACCTGATCTGCGGGGCGATGGCCGGGGTGCTCGACGAAGCGGTGACGGAGGTATCCATGCTCGTTTCGATCATGCGGTTCGGATGGAAGAATTTGGACAAGGTGGAGGAATGAATATGCGGACGGAAGCGACGGGCAATGCCTTTCAAATGCGGCGGCTTGGCGAGCGGGATGTGGACGCGATTTTGGCGCTTTGCGAAGGAAACCGGCTGTTTTATCAATACCATCCGCCGATGGCGACGCGGGAAAGCATCTTGGCGGACATGACCGCGCTCCCGCCGGGAAAGGGCATGGAGGACAAGGCGTATGTCGGTTTTTTTGAGGGGGAAAAGCTGGTCGCTGTTCTGGACTGGATCAGCGGCTATCCCGCGAAGGAAACCGCGTGGATCGGGCTGTTCATGGTCAGCGCGGAGAAGCAGGGAAAAGGCGTCGGAAGCGGAATCATCCGCGACATGGCTGCAAGCCTGAAAGCGGAGGGGTATCGGGAAATGCAGCTCGGCGTGGACAAGGGAAATCCGCAGAGCTTCGCGTTTTGGACAAAGAACGGGTTTGAGGTGCTGCGCGAGGACGGCTATATCGTGATGAGGCGGGAGATTTGAGGCGAGGATTTCCTGCAATACGTGTGAATAGGGGACGGCATGGAAAGAAATTTGGAGATGGCGCGGCGGATTGCGCGGATGGCCGAGAAAGCGGGCGGGCGCGTCTACTTTGTCGGTGGTTTCGTCCGCGACAGCGTGATGGGGCGGGAAAGCAAGGATGTGGACATCGAAATCCACGGGATGACGGCGGACGCGGTGCGAGAGATGCTGGGCGAGATCGGACCGTGGAAGGAGATGGGCGCGAGCTTCGGCGTGTTTGCGCTGCGCGGATACACGCTGGACATCGCGCTGCCCCGACGCGGCGGCGGAAAGGGCGAGGACGCGGACATCGACCCCTTTATGGGCGTGGAGGAAGCGGCGAGGCGGCGCGACTTTACGATGAACGCGATGATGCGGGACGCGCTGACCGGAGCGCTGATCGACCTATTCGGCGGGCAGGCGGACATCCAAAATCGGGTGATTCGGCATGTGGACGAGAGAACCTTCCGGCGCGACCCGTTGAGAGCCATCCGGGCGGCGCAGTTCGCGGCGCGGCTTGAGTTTGCGATTGCGCCGGAAACGATGGCGCTCTGCCGGACGCTCGACCTTGACGGGCTGGCGCGGGAGCGCGTGATGGGCGAAATGGAGAAGGCGCTGACGAGAAGCAGGCGGCCATCCCGATGCTTTGAAGCGCTGCGGGAGATGGGACAGCTCGAACCCTGGCTGAAGGAGGTCGCGGCGCTCATCGGCGTGAAGCAGCGGGCGGATTGCCACCCGGAGGGGGACGCATGGACGCACACGATGCTGGTTGTGGACGAGGCGGCTAAGCTCCGGGACGAGGCGAAAAACCCGACGGGGCTGATGCTGGCGGCGCTGCTGCACGACGTGGGCAAGGCCGTGGCCATGCAGGAGAAGGACGGTGTGATTCACGCCTACGGGCACGAAACGGCGGGCGTGCCGCTGGCGGAGGAGTTTCTGCGGCGGCTGACGGGGGAAAAGGCGCTTTGCCGCTATGTGCTGAACATGGTGGAGCTGCACATGAAGCCGAATATGTACGCCGCGCAGAACAGCGGACAGAAGGCATGGAACAGGCTGTTTGACCGGAGCGCCTGCCTGGAAGACCTGCTGCTGCTGGCGAAGGCAGACCATCGGGGCAGGATAAACGCCGCGCCCTACGCGGAGACGGAACGGACGATTCGGGCGCGGCTTTCGGCGTATGAGGAAATGATGGCAAGGCCGCACATCACGGGAGCGGATCTCCTCGCGCGGGGGATTCAGCCGGGGGCAGAAATGGGGCGGCTGCTCGAAGAAGCCCACCGGCTCAGGCTGGCCGGGGTGAAGAAGGAGGACGCGCTGCGGCAGATGCGTTTGTGAGACGGGGGCTATGCCGATACGAACCTTGATATCAATGGGCGAGGACGCGGAAAAACCGCGTCCTTTCTCTATATGGGAAAAATAGGGCGGAAACAGACGGTTTTGGACGGGAGACCGGGTTGACAAAGCGGGGCGTATCGCGTAAAATGGGAACATACGTTCGCATTACTGCCCCGGGATGCGAACGGAATGAAGACGGTGAGAAAAGACGACGCGGATTTGAGGAGGAGAAAATGGCGTTTTCCTGTGTGCTGCACCTCAAGGAAGAATGTGACGGCTGCGGAATGTGCGAAGAACCGCTGGGACGGGCGGAAGCATGGAGCGCTGAGACGGAGAGATGAGCCGGACAGGCCGGCGGAAGCAAAAGGGGAGTTTGAGACGATGACACAGAAGGATAAGCAGGCGCTGCTGAGGGTGAGAAGCCAGGCGAGGTTGGTACAGGAGCTGCGCGAGCGGCTGGAGGACACGAAGGCGGCGATCGGCGCGGCGGCGCTCGACGGGATGCCCAGAGGAAAGGGCGGCCTGCCGCGCGGGCTGGAAATGAAGGTCATGCTGCGGGAAACGCTGGAGGAATCGCTGAAGCGGGAAGAAAAGCGGCTGCGCGACTACGAAAAGGAAGCGCGGGAGGCGATGATCGGCATGAAGAGCGGTGCATATGCATTTTGCTTATATTACTACATTTGCGGGATGAATTTGGAGGACACGGCGCGGATCACGGACAGATGCGAGCGGCAGATTCGGCGATACAAGCGGGAGATTGAGAAAGAGGAAAAGGCGGAGGAATGAGAAAAATACGCGGGCGGACGAACGGAAGACGTTAGGGAAATGTCCGGAAGGCGTCCGCTAAATGTCCCCCAAATGTCAGCTTGCGGCGCGGAAAAAGGTGTGGTATGATAGAATCAGTCAAAGAGGGAGCGAAAGAGCCCTCCTAGACGACCATCAAATGGGCATGAGCCGTTTCCGAAAGGGAGCGGCTTTTTATATGCCCAAAGGAAGGGAGGGGTGACGATGAAAATGACGGAGAGCATGAAGAGCGAGGTGGTTCGGCTGTACTTTGAAGAGAACCGGGAGGAAGCGGAGATTGCGGCGCGGCTGGGCATCAGCCTGCGGCAGGTCAAGACGGTGCTGGGCGATCTGGCGCGGCTGGAAACCTACAAAAAGCGGAGCGAGGCGGCCAAGCTGCGGGCGCAAATCTGCGTGAACAAGAGCGCGGAGGAGGCGGCGCGGCGGCAGGCGGCGCTGCTGCTGGACGGCGAGGTGAACGAAACGATCAGCCAGAGGGCGGCGAAGGACATCCTCGACCGGGCGGGCGTTCGCGTGCCCAAGGAGAGCCGGAGCGACGTGGTGATTCGATTCGCGCAGGGCGCGCCGCCGCTGGGAATGCCGGAAAGCGCGGAAAAGGGAAAGGAGGAAAGGCATGGAGCTTGAGCTGGCCTACCGTCCGACGGGCAAGCAACTGGCGTTTCACGCGAGCACGGCGGACGAGGTGCTCTACGGCGGGGCGGCGGGCGGCGGAAAGAGCTACGCCATCTGCTGGGATGCGCTGATGCGATGCCTGAAATATCCGCAGACACACGCTTATTTATTCAGGCGGACATACCCGGAGCTGGAAATGACGCTGGTGCGCACGATGATGCGCATTGCGCCGAAGGAGCTGGGCAAATACGTCGCCAGCGCGCATGAGCTGCGGCTGAGCAACGGGAGCGTCATCCACTTCTGCCACCTGAGCAACGAGGGCGATGGGCTGCTCAAGTATCAGGGCGCGGAAATCCACTGGCTGTACTTCGACGAGCTGACGCATTTCACAAAAGCAAAGTGCTTTGGAGGCAGGATTTTCACATACACAGAAAGGCTAGAAATCGCTTGATTTCTAGCCCTCTTTTTTTGTTTCATTGCAGTATACGAACTCGTGCGTGATCCCACTCATCAGCGTGATTTGCTCTATTCGCCGATCCTTGATTACGATGTTTTGAATTGTCGCCTGAACAAAATCTTTCAAAACCTGCTTATCCAATGCCCGCAGCAACAACGAGAAATCAGTTTGCTGTTCGTCCATCAGTTCTTTTGTCAAAATCAGGTACGATGCCTGAGTCCGCCATTCGTCCTTGAGTTTGTTGCACTGAACCTCGGCTACTTGAATGCGTTCCAGCCTTACTTTTGCATCATAGATTCTTTTCTCAAGCTCCTTGCGCTCCTTTGAGTATTCTGATTCGGATATCGGAGATTCTGAGTACAAGTATAGCTGAGTCAGCCGTTCAAGCGCTCTTGATTCTTTTGAAATCGTGTTAACTAGCGCAGATGCTTCGCTGTTCTGATCGCCGCCAAGCTCCAACTTCGGTCTATATGTGAAAGCGTTTTGAGTACCGTCTGAGTTCAGGTATGCGTTGAAGGTCTCCGACAGCCCGTTCTCGCTGATTCCTATGACACCGAACGCCTCTAATCCACTCAGGATCGTTTGTCTAACGTCTTCCAAGGTGGTATTTTCGTTGAAATGCCTATATGCTCTTAGCAAGTTCGATAGATAGCGCAATACGAATTGGCCGATTATCATATCTGGCACTAGTTTGTTTTTGCAAATCTTTAGATTTCGTCTTCCTGTGCAGATGTAATACGATGGCCTGTAATCGCCTTCTCTCCTCGCTTTGTCAAGTTGCGCTACCAAATGGCCGCCGCAATAACCGCAGGTAACTAGGCCAGCGAAAATGTGCGTGTGTTTTCTTGTGTAAGATTTTGCCGCAAAGCCCTTTTTTCTTGATCTGCTGCTCATGATGCTTCTGCATTTTTCGTATTGTTCGTAAGTGATCAAAGGCTGGTGGTGGTTTTCTATCAACACCTCGCCGCCCTTTTTCGTGCTGTACTCCAAAGCTCCGTAGTATGTTTTGTTTGTTAGGATTTTTCTTATAGCGGATTCGTGCCAGACTTTTCCGTATCTTGGCTTTACACCCATGCCATTGATTACCTTTGCCAGTTGAATAAGGCTCTTCCCATGTTCGCATTCATCAAATAGCATCCTGACAATGGCAGCTTCTTCCTCGTGAATCACATATTTTCCGTTCTCAATCCTGTAACCGGTTGGAGATCTACCGCCATTCCAAGCCCCGTTTTTTGCCCTGTCCAACATTACGGCTGAGACTCGTTCTGACACCATGTTGCGTTCAAGCTCTGCAAATACTAAGATTATTTTTAGCATTGCCTCTCCGATTGCGCTTGAAGTGTCAAATTGCTCGTTTTTTGAGATAAATGTGATGCCTAATTCCTTTAGCTCCGCATACATGCTTGCAAAGTCGAGGAGATTTCGTGATATACGGTCTATTTTCCAAACAAGGATATGCGTAAATTCTCCCGTTCGGATTCTGGACATCATCTCTTGAAAAGCAGGGCGATCCGTATTTTTTGCTGAATAGCCAGCATCTTCGAGAATGACGAAATCGTTGATTCCCAGAACGTACTTGCAGTAGCTTGTAAGATCCTGCTTCTGCATTGGCAATGAGTCTTTGTCTACTTGGTGCTGCGTTGATACTCTGACGTAAAGGACTGCTTTCTTTGCCTTACTCGACTCCATGCTATTCCCTCCGATGCTGTCCGTTGGACATCCTTCTGACTGTCCTGCGGATGTCCTTCTGACAGTCCGACGGACAAATATATTAAAGTATAATCAAACAAACGGAAATGCAAAAATAACTATAAAACTAAATATTACAATATACCAATTTCCGACGGACATCCTTCTGACAGTCCGACGGACAGCGTTCTTTTCTCCTTCTCTCCCCAGACCCCTTTTATTCTCTCTAACTGTCTTATATATTATATATATTAAATATAAGGGGAACGTATAAGAGTAACGATGAGTTACGGTAAGGTATGATAGACTACTTGAGTAGCTTAAAGTTGTTTGTCACATGCTTTTGCGCTTGCTTTCGGAGGCAAGACGCAAGAAAATAGCTTCTTCCTCTGGAGACATATATTCTTTGAGAACAGCCCAGATCAAATCTTTGTCGCGGCTTGATGCTCGCCTGAAGCATTTGATGAGCAGAGTGGATTCTTGATCTTCTCCAGCAGCACTTTTACCGAGCAGATCATCAGCTCTAACGCCCAGCGCATCGGCGATTTTCTTCACGTTGTCAGCACTTGGAACATTCACATGGTTCATGTACCGGCTGATTGTTGCTTCTGTAAGCCCAGAATGTTCCGCTAGCCACTTCTGCGAGATTCCGCGATCCTTCATAATTGCGCGAAGGTTTTCGTTAAATTGGCTCATAAAATCACCTCATTTTCATCATAACTCAAAATCACGAACATGTAAACAAAAATTACGGAAATATCAAAATATCATATTGACAATTACGAAATGGTAAGATATAATCGTACCGTAATAATTACAAATGCGTAATTGCAAAAGGAGGGAAGCCGATGAATAGCCAGACCTTGAGGGGCGTTCGTGTCATGCGAGGAAAGATTCAAAAAGACTGTGCAAATGCAACAGGACTCAGCATTTCCCAGTATGCACTCAAAGAACAGGGAAAGTACGAGTTTACCATCAATGAAGCACTGATGCTTGCGAACTATCTTCACATGTCTGAAAGCGAAGCAAACGCCGTTTTTTTTGACAACATACTTACGAAAGCGTAATTTCAAACCTTCTGGATGAGTATCGCATTCGTAACTTGTTACTGACAGTATATCAAAAATTGCGAGGAGGTGAAATGGGGATGGGTCGTATAACTGACTGCGAGAATGTATGGTTTCGCGCAAGAAAAAAGGCTGCATCATACAACGATAAGCTAAACAGCCGAGAGGGGGCTTCAGAAGCAATAGGGATTGCGCCGTCAACCCTTGCAGAGTACGAGCTTGGCATTACGAAGTGCATCCCGCCCGATAAGGCTGTGTTGATGGCTGATGTATATAAAGCGCCTGAACTGATGTCGTGGTATTGCAACCATGAATGCCCAATTGGCTGTGCGACAGCAAAGAAGCCTGAAGAAGTTGGTGGCATTGAACAAGTTGCAATTGCTTTGCTGAATGGTTTGTCGCTTGACGATCTTGCAGCCATCAGACAGAAGATCATTGAAATTGCATGTGATGGCGAGGTTGATGACGACGAACAGATTGAACTTGAAAAAATCGTTCAGAGTCTCGATTCGGCAAGGCTTGCTATTGCCAGACTAGGACTTTTTGTAAAGAAAAACGGGTAGCGTTATGGCCGACGAAAAGGTGATTTGGCAGATGCTTGCTCGGTATGGAATAAAAGACATTAAAGAGCTTGCGGAAGCTATACGTCGGCTCGAACCGATTGATTTAGGTTTTGCAACAAAGGGTGGTGTATATGACGATTCAGGAAGCACGAAACATCGCAGAGGGAGAAGCGGGGAGAAAACTGACAGATAGAGAGTTCCGCTTTGTTCTGTGTTATACCAAGAGAAAGGTGAGGCTGACTGGACATGATGTTTCGTATGTTCCGCTTCTCCTGATTGATGAAATCAAGAATCATGTTTTCAGAGAGAGCATCAACAGCGTTTCCAATGAGTTCGGTCGTTGCCTCTCTGAGATTGGAGGAATGAGCTGTGTGTGATATTTGCGGAATGTTCCCTTGCATGAAAGGTTGCCCGAACGAGAAGGAGGAAGAACCTGTTCATTGCTGTACCCGATGCGGCGAGCCAATTTTCAGTGGCGATAGATATGCTGAAATTTGCGGTGAAACGCTTTGCGAGAGCTGCACTGATAATATCAGCGCAAGCGAATGGCTTGATATTGTCGGATCTGAATGGCAGATTGCGGAGGCATCTTGATGGCTGAATTGACGTTCGATCCCGAAAAACACATTTATAGACTTGACGGGTTCATCATCCCGTCCGTAACGCAAGTCATGAAACCGCTGTCTGATGAAAAATACAAGGATGTTGACCAAGAAGTGCTTGATGCAGCAGCAAAGCGGGGTACAGCCGTACACAGCGCATGTGAGTTCTTCGGTCTGTACGGGGCGGAAGAAATTGAGCCTGAGTATCAGCCGTACTTTGATGCGTTTCTTGCGTGGAACAGGGAACACGAGATCGAGTATATCGAGACAGAGCAAGCGATCTGGCATAAGCAACTGCTATATGCCGGAACTCTTGATTTGATTGCACTTGTTGATGGCGTTCTGACGCTTGTGGATTACAAGACCACATATAGAATCAACGATATGCTGACCGCTGTTCAGCTTGAAGCGTATCTTCGTGCCTTGGAATCACAGGGGAAAGGCGCAGATGGGAAAGCAATTCTCCAGCTTCGGAAAAATGGTACTTACTGCTATAAAGAATACCCTGCGCACGATCTTGAGGCATGGGATGTATTTATTTCCCTGCTGAAGATTAGAGCATATATCGAAAAGAACTAGGAGGAAGCACATGGAAGCGAGACAGTTTGAAGAAGTTGTCGCTTGCGCTCCGAGCGACGAAGAAATAGCGGAGCAGAAAACCAATGCGATGGTTGAGGATGTGAAAACCATCAGCAAACAGGCCGCTGTGCTGAATATTCAATCTGAGGCAGATTACAATGATGCTGCCGAGATCGGCAAAGGGATCCGAGCAAGGATTAAAACCGTGCAGGCTTTGTTCAAACCGATCAAAGAAGCAGCCAACTTGGCGCATAAGCGTGCTTGTGAACAGGAAAAGGCTCTGCTTGATCCTCTCAAAAAAGCAGAACAGGCCGTCACCTGTGAGATGAGCCGGTATACTGAGCGGCTTGAAATAGCGAGGATTGCCGCAGAGGAAGCAGCCAAGGCTGAGGCACAGAAAAAGAGTGATGAGTTGCTTCAACAGGCGGCAGAGTTTGAGCAGATCGGAGAAAGTGACCTCGCAGCTTCAGCTTTGCAGGAAGCGCAGATTCTCAACGAGTCGTCTGACACTATTTCCGTTTCTGTTTCGGCACCTTCTGTGAAAGGTGTATCCAAGCGGGAGGACTACGAAGTTATCGTGGAGGATCCCGAAAAGGTTCCGATCTCCATTCTCGGAGCTGTTATTCGTCCTGTTGACCTTGCTGCTGTAAAGCGGCTGGTCAAAGCGACCAAAGGCGACATTCTCATCCCCGGCATCCGTGTTATCAAAACCAAGAAAACGGTTCTCAGGGCGTAAGGAGGAGTGCGTATGGAAGAAGAAGCCGTCGGGTTGGTTCAGTATGAGTCCGCTTATGGACATGTTAAATTGTCCGCTGATACCGTTATCAATTATCTCGCAAAAGGAAAAACCAAACTGACAGAGCAGGAGGCTGTGCTTTTCGTGCAGCTCTGCAAGTATCAGCAGTTGAACCCCTTTGTCGGTGAAGCGTATGCCGTTAAGTTCAATGACGATTTTCAGATGATTGTCGGCTACGACACATATAAGCGTCGAGCCGAAGAAAACCCCGATTATCGTGGAAAATCAAGCGGCATTGTGGTCAAACGCGGGAGTGAGTACATCAAAAAACGCGGATGCTGCGTATACCCCGGCGAGAGCCTTATTGGCGGCTGGTGCAGCGTAGTGCGCGAGATCAATGGCAAAGAGGTAGAGGAATATCGGGAAGTCAGCCTCGCAGAGTACGACCGGAATATGGCAAATTGGAAAACAAAGCCGGCCACTATGATCGAAAAGGTAGCGGTGTCTCAATGCTTGAGAAATGCTTTCCCCAAAAACTTTGCTGGCCTCTATACCGAGGATGAAATGCCCTCTGCGCAGGAGATTGATGGCTCTGATTTTGAGAAAAAGCCTGAAGCATATGCGAATGATGTCTCCGAACCTGCATCCGATGTTGTAACGCAGCAGGAGCGGCGAGCCATGTACGACATGGCGAAAATTGCGTGGGGATCGGAGTCTGTCGATGCAATCAAAACTCTTTGTCAGGAGCGGAATATCGCCAACACCAAGGAGATGAACCATGCCCAGTATGCGGAGATCATGGCAATCATCAACGAAGCTGTTGACCAGCAAGAAGTTTCTATGCAGAATGCTGAACAGCCTGATGACTATGAGGTGCATTGAAAGGAGGTGATAAAGCATGGCATCCAGAGAGATTAAGCAGCTTGATAATCTGATGGATGGAGCTGTCGCGGAGCGTTTCAACGCTGAGCTTAAAAAGATTTGGGCGAACATCTTTGACCATCGCACCAGCCCTACGAAGCCGAGAGCCATTACGCTCAAATTCGTTTTTACACCAAATGTGAATCGTGATGCGGCTGACATGACCTATGAGGTTACGACGAAGCTGGCGGCGCCAGAGGCTATGAAGCAGATGGTTATGATGCGTCAGCGGGACGATGGCACGGTCGTCGTCACTGAGCATACCGATCAAATCCCCGGTCAGATGGATATGGATGGAAATGAGCAGTCTGAACCGACAATTGCTCAGTTTAATGACGGTTCTCAGATCCCTGCCGTAGTCGAGTTCAGAAAACAGAAAGAGAACTAATGGAGGACAACATGAGCGAAATGATTGATTTTTCGTCTGCATTGCAGAGGGCGTTTGACCTTGGTGACAAAGCGGCTACGGCTCAGTATGAAGCCCAAAATAGACCTAATATCATCGAGCATGACGGTGCGGCGTACCTGTACTTCAATGGGACGCTCACGCAGATTGAGCCTGCGGAAATTTACCATCCTGAAACCTTCTACGCTTCGACCCTTGAGGGACTGTGCGATTACATTCAGGCTGATTCTGATGAGCAGTTTGTCACGGGTCAGCCTGCACCTCTCGTCGTTGTTGAAAGCCCCGTTCGCGTCAATGTTTATGGAGTGATCGTCGGAGAAAAGAAGGAGCGCCCTCTGCTTGCGAGTTGTGAGTATGAAGCACCTGAAATCGCGATTGGCCAGTATATTGATGCAGAATCTTTGTTCATCAATATCCAATCGTGCTTTGTTGCGGACGAGAACCGCGATCTGGTCTGTAAAGTGGTCAATAACATGACTGAGGAACAGTCTGTTCAGACTGCGGATGACGGCATCAGCCAGCGAGTCATTCTCAAGGCTGGTGTTCAGGAAGTAGACAAAACGATCTTCAGGAATCCTGCTTTCCTGCGTCCTATGCGCACATTTACCGAAGTTATGCAGCCTCAGTCTCCGTTTGTTGTCCGTTTCAAGGAGGGCAGGAAAGCCGCGCTTTTTGAAGCAGATGGCGGGGCTTGGAAACGTGAAGCAATCGGCCTCATCGGAGCGTATCTTAAAGAAAAGCTGCGCGACTGCAATGTTGTCGTTATTGCGTAAGATTACATGGAGAGGGGCAGGGCCTCTCTCCTCGACTTTTTGGTGATAGCATGGGAGCGATCAAGGTCTACGATGGAGTGAATGATAGGCAGCTCAGAATGGCTGCTGTTGAGGCGAATGTCTCAAAAGCTGAGGTACTCGGCTGTCTGATTGCGCTCTGGCTGTGGGGCTTGGAAAATGCGGATTCAAGTGGGCTTGTTGAGCGTTGTGAGCGGACAGAGATTGTGCAGTGTCTCTCGACTGTATCTGGAAAGGCAAAAGAAGTATCTGAAGCACTGTTTGCCACACGATTTGTTTCAGAAACCGAGAATGGTATTGTTCTGGCAGATTGGGAAGAACAGCAAGGCTGGCATTACCGCGAAGAAGCAAACCGAAAACGGAACACGGAAAGAAAGCGTGAAGTAAGAGCTGCGCAGAAGAACAGTCAGGAAAAAGTAGTGCAAGAGCTGCCGATGATCTCAACAGGGACTCAAGCCGAGTCTGCACCGAAAAAACCTGTCAAGAAGCATTATGCCGATTTTGTTCTTCTTACTGCTGAAGATTACGAAAAGATTGTCGATAAGTACGGCGAGGAGCTTGCCGCTGCTGCTATTCAGATATTGAATCAGTACATTGGATCTACTGGGAAAAAGTACAAGAGCCATTACATGACGTTGATTGGATGGCCGATAAGGGAAGCTATGAAGCGGAATCCGAGTCTGTATGCGAAACATCAGCAAGAGAAGGAGGGTAAAGGTGGCGGAAATCCCTATGCTACCGACATGCAGGAATGGGAGTAAGTGTATTCCAGAATGTATTTGATATGCTCGTGCAAAAAGCATCGTACCCTGCCAGCGAAGGTGATTATGTCGGGGAAGATGGACTGATTCATTGCGGCATTTGCGGCAAGAAAAAGCAATGCAGGGTTGAAATTGAGCTTCAAGGCAAAAAGGTCATCAGAACACCGCCTGTTCCATGCGACTGCCGACAGAAAGTTATTGATGAGGCTGTCAAAAGGGAAGAAAGCATTGAAAGAGCTGAGAAACTCAAACTCTTGCGAAGCATGAGCCTTATGGATAAGAAGTTTGAAAATCTCTATTTTTCCTCTCTCCAACAGACCAAGTTTAATGAGCGCCCACTTAAAATTGCGCATAGGTATGTTGAGCGATTCGATCTAATGTATCAGAAGTGCCAAGGAATGCTGTTTTATGGGCCTCCGGGGACAGGAAAAAGCTACCTTGCCGCAGCAATCGCCAATGAGCTTATAGAAATGCAAAAGTCCATCATCATGACATCGTTCGTCAAGATACTCGATAAAACAGCGGAGTCGGAATCGCTGGTCGATTCTTTGAATCAGGCAGATTTGCTCATTATTGATGATCTTGGAGCAGAACGCGAAACATCCTACGCATTAGAGCGTGTCTACAATGTCATAGACAGCCGATACAGGGCAAATAAGCCGATGCTGCTAACTACCAACCTCGGCGTTGATGAGCTGAAAAACAGCGACAATATTCAATATCGAAGGGTCTACGACAGGATCCTTGAGATATGCTACCCTGTCGAGTTTACTGGCCCGTCTTGGAGGAGAAAGGAAGCAGGAACTCGATACAATGAAATGCTGAAGTTATTGGAGGAAGACTGATGGAAATCATGCTTGGTGAAAAACTCAAAGAATTGCGCGAAAAGAAAGGCTATAAGCAGGCGGATGTTGCCGATCTTGTTCCTGTGTCGCCCAGCGGTTATCGCGGATGGGAAAGCGGAACGACAATCCCTGATACTCGAACTCTTGCCAAACTGTGCGAGATATTTGAGGTTTCTGCGGACTACTTGCTGTTTGGCAAAGAGGAGGAAAAGAAGACCGAGGGGGTTTATGAGCTGGAAATCTACAAGGAAGAAGATCGGGTTGCCGTCGTTGGCATCCTCAACAAAAATGGGTATGCCACTTGCATGGTGTCCCGCCTGAAGAACCCCGGCGGAAAGGCAAAGAAGTATCTTGTGCTTGCCAGACCCTGTGAAAACGGAAGGGGGCTTGAGGAAATTGATTGTTGATTTCACTGTCCAAGGAGAGCCTTTCGGCAAGCAGCGTCCGAGGCTTTCAACTGTGAATGGCTTTTCGATGGCTTATACTCCGCAAAAGACGGCAGTGAAAGAGGCAATCGTTAGGGGAGAATATGAGCGCCAGTGCGGTAATGCCTATTTTCCTGAAGGGGCAGTTTCCGTCATGCTTTTGTTCAGCCTCAGCATCCCTGCGAGTGCGAGCAAGCGGAGAAGGCAGATGATGCTCGATGGCTTCATTCATCCGACCAAGAAACCTGATATTGACAATGCCACAAAGCTAATTCTGGATTCTCTGAACGGTGTTGCATGGAAAGATGATAAGCAGGTCTGCTTCCAGTGCGCCATGAAGATTTATTCGGAACAGCCTTGTGTTCGGGTCATCATCGAAGGAAAAGCCGAGGGAGAGGAATACTATGATGGTTCTTTACGGGGTTTGTACAGTCGCTCTTTGCATCGCTACTGGAGCTTTGGTATCTAACTCGTATCTCAAGAAAGAACGGAACGAGGCTATCAAGAGCAGGAATGAGGCGAAAAGGAATCTTTCTGCTAGCGCGGAGGAAGTCAACCGGCTTTGTCTCAGAGAAGCGTATAACAAAGGCGCAAATGATGGTGCTCGTCGTGATGAGGATGGGCGGGTTTATCGCCGCAGAGAAGCCCCTGTGTTCACTGTGTATGATGGAGATTACAGCGTGAAGTAAATAATGGAGGACAGCATGAAAACGGCAAAAGCTATTGTATTTGGATTGGCGGGTCTAACCTGTCTCCCGCTTGCGGTTGCGGAAACCGCATTGAAACCCGTTGCCAAGAGGGGAAGGAAAGCCAAGAAGAAGGGGAAGAAGCGCAAATTTTTCTTCTGAAATTACGTATTTGATAATTTTTAAGAGCGATGAATGATAAATGCGAAATGAGAGATTGTCGGAACTGCGGAAACGCTGTCATGGTTTGTTACGAGAAGTATGTCTGCAAGCTGACCCGATCTGCAATGGGAATGTGGCTCACATACGATAAAGGAACTACACCGTGGTTTGCACATTGCTCTGGATCTCTCTGGAAAAGGAATGAAACATAACTATGTCAGACGGACATCCTGCTGACTGTCAGCAGGACATCCATCTGACCGTCAGATGGACGATACAAACAAGATAACGAATATGTGAGGAATATATGGATAAAGTCAGAAGGTTGGCAAGATCGTTTCTCGCAAAGATCGGATTTGAGGTTTACCGCTTTTCCATTGAAACGGTTCGGACATTCAGGCTCGGAAGGTTTGTTGTTCGGGAGAAAATACCAGAGGTAGAAATTGTCCGAGACTATACGTGCGGAACACATCGCTGGGTATATTGGTGTCCGCTTTGCCTCAGAACTGTTGAACCGGATATGGCCCGCTGTATCTGCGGACAGAGACTTGATTGGGATTGGAAGCAGGTGATCCAGTGAAATACGGACGGTGCTGGCTGTGCGGAAGATATGGCTTGATGGAGGAGCACCACATCTTTTCTGGCGCGAACAGGAAGCTCTCTGAAAAGTATGGTTTGAAGGTATTGCTTTGCGGAGAATCATGCCATCGCAATGGAAAGAAAGCTGCACATGTCAGCAAGGAGACAGCCCTTGCCCTTCATCAGTATGGTCAAAAGTGTTTCATGGAAGACAATGGAGCATCCAAGGAGGACTTCATCGAGATTTTTGGACGGAATTACTTATAAGTTGTAGGAGGAACTGCGATGGAAATTGACAGTGAATTGCTTGATACCATTGTTCGGACAGCCTCTGAGGAAGCGATTAAAGCGTACATCAAAGCATCAGCGGATGCAGCAAAGGAGCACAAGGACAGGAGACTTCATAATACCAAGTTGATTCTGAAGAACTACCACGCATTGAAGACTCATTCGTCCAGCAGCATTTCTGAATTGGCCGATGTTGTTGATGAGGAAGTCTTCAGCCTCCTCAGCGCGATGCTTCAAAAGCCCGATGCAGATGAACTGAAAATCAGGAGCATTAAAAATTCTGTTGTGAGAACGAAGATCATCCTCGAACATATTGACACCATGCTCGAAGCCTACCAGCGGCATTGCGAGAAATGCAATCTTACGGCTCAAATGCGGAAGCTCAATGTAGTTCTTGATCTGTATGTGCGAGAGAGCGGTTTGACTCCAACTGATATTGCCGAAAAGTATCATATTGATCTGCGCACACTTTATCGCCATGTTGATTCGGTTTGTGAGGAGCTGTCTGTATATCTGTTTGGCATTGAGTTTTCCAGATGATTACGCAAATATTTATTATCAATTCAAAAATAATTTATTTATTTTTGTAAAACTATTTACACACAGAAACGGGTCTGCTACGATACGTTCGCAATCAAAAATACAACAAATCGGAGGTATCGGAGAATGAGAACTGCGAGGTTGCACAATGGGTCGCCTTTGCTGGCGAAATCCTCCATGGTCAACGCAAGAGGGGGCGATTACCATTAGGCGCAAGATCGTTTATCAGAGCGTGTCTGCGAATGGGGCTCACAGCGAGCCACGAACCTATGAGTGCAGGGACGACGAAGACTACAAACGCTGCGTTGATTTGTTTAACTCTGGAAAAATCAAAATGTTAGCTGTGAATGACCGGCAGATCAGCAAGAGAGGCGACTTGCCCAAAGTAAAGAAGTCGAAGATAACCAGCTTAAGCGATAAGTTCGGTACTTGAGGTTTTCAGACCACCTGACGGCAGGTGGTCAACAAAGCCCCAGAAGGGCCGACAACAAAGGAGGAACCCAAAGATGTCTGATTTGTTCTGGATCTGTTTCACCGTTGCTTTGATTGTGATTGCGGCCTATGTCCCGATTGCAAGCTACTCGAAGTATTTCAACTGATGAGAGGAGAGGAATTTCCATGGATGACTTCAAGGTTTTCATCACGAACCTTGGCAAGTACAACGAGGGGTACTTGCTTGGAGAGTGGGTCACGCTTCCGACCACTCGCGATGAGCTGAAGGAAGTATTCAAGCGTATCGGGATTGGTCGTAAGGACGAATTCGGTCAGACTTACGAGGAGTGGTTCATCACCGACTACGAGGTGCCGTCCTGCGTGTCTGATGTGTACGATCAGCTTGGCGAATATGAAGATCTCGACCTGCTGAACTATCTCGCAGCTCGCTTTGATGAGATGGAAGATTATGAGCTTGACGTTTATGAGGCTGTCCTTGAAGCAGGGATCTCCGATGGGACTGACTTGGTTGATCTGATTAACCTTACCTTCAACCTCGATAGTTATGAACTGATGTCCGGCATAAATGATGACTATGCTCTTGGAAGTATGATGGCTGACGAACTCTATTCGGAGAAAGATCTTGGGCCGCTTTCAAGCTATATCGACTATGAGCGATATGGTCGAGACATCCGGCTGGAAGAAAGCGGAGACTTTACTTCCGAGGGGTATATCCGAGAAAACGGAAGCGTGGAAAATGAGTTCAATGGCATCGAGGATGTGCCTGAAGATTTCCTTGTTATCAGAGAAGTGGAGGAATAAACGTGGAAAAGAAGTTTGATATGGCTGCCCCCCCTGTTGATCCCACTGAGAAGCAGAGGGCAAAAGAAATCCCTGTAAGCCGTTGCAGCCGTGATGACATTAACCGACTGATGAATCTGTTTGCAGTTGATTCTGAGCTGCATAAGACCAAGGAACAGATGGAGCTCAGAATCAGGTCTATTCCGAATGGATGGCGAAATTTCAGATTGATTGAGTCGTTGTACGGGAAGTTCCTTGCTGACCTTCTTCTCACTGTTCCGGCCGAAAAGCTCGCCAGCCTCAAGAGGATGCTGCCCGGTATGCTCTACAAGGCGTACTATGCCAAGCCGGCCTCGGTTGATAAAGAGGAAACTTTGATCCTCACTGATGAGCTGAATGTATTATGTAAGTATGCACATGAGCATTGTCGGTTCTGCGACAGGACGAATTGTTCTCAGTGCGATCTTGGCAAAACGTTTGACAGCATCCTGACGGATGATCGCGATGGCGGATGCTGGTCAACCATCGACATTTTTGGACATGAGGAGGTGTAATTGATATGGAATGTCCGCTGTTCATCCGTCTGCCATCTGACATTATTCTCAATATCAACAGGATTGACGGTATTCAGTCATGTGGCAATGGATGGTTTGACGTTTTCAGTGGTGGCTCTGATAATCCGTTTAAGATCAATAACGATGATCGCGAGGTTTTGTTTACGGCGCTTCAACTGCTGATGAATGGGGGTGATATGAGTGGCGCACAAGATATTCGGAAGTGATGCTTTCCAGAACGGGGTCGATGTCCCCTATTACGACATTGAGGAGCATTGTCCTCATTGTGATGAAGTGCTTCCCATCCTGATTGATTTTGACCAGATTCATCATTTTTATGTGACCTGCCCTACATGCGGCGGACGAGTTCTGCTCTGTTCTCTCTGCGAGGAAAACTGCGATCAGCGGGACGGGGTATGCCAGATGAGCGATCCGGCTACCAATCTGAGGTGGCTTTGGGCAGAATTTGGAGACATCCCGATCAATGATCGGGATGAAATCGAGGAACCGTTTCTCCATTTTGAGAGAGGCACTGATCGTTTCGAGATATGGCATTGGTTTGATGACCGTTACCCCGGCGGAGTAGTGGCACTTATGCAGTATAACGAGAGAGATGAGCAAAAAGCTAAAAAGTCAGTCTACGAGCTGCCGAAGATGGTGACGGACAACCCGAATGGCAATTTTGAGGTGATGCTCAATCTGGTTTACGGAAAAGATGGATGGAGTTACATCCGCCACGGTGAAATGGACATGCCGATTACGGATTTCTGCTTCAAAAAGCTTTGCCCGGAGTTTGGATGTCCGGCAGTTGCAAAGATACCTATGACCAACGAGGAACAGGACGAGCTTCTCTTCGATTGTGTCTTTGATAACTGCCCTGTTGCAACGGTATACGCGGCGCTTAGTGGATATGGGCATCTGCGTGACCGTCTGAGGAAGCACGAGGACGCGATGACAAACAGGGTGCTGACGCTGGAATAAGTGAAAGCATATTGCGAAGGTGGCGCGGATGCTACGCCGTTGTGGTATGACGAAAAGGAGCGCAACGTAAGTCGCTGGATGGTGATTGACCTTCCAGAGCTTGCTTTTGGTAGCACGGCAACGGTAAAGCGTTTGGTAAATAGCCAATTTTTTGAACCAACATATGGGGAAAAATGGCGTTGCTGGCTGAGGAAGCCGACGAAGGAAGAAATGGAGGCGGCACTATGGGAGGAGTGAAAGAACCAGAGTCAGGAGTCCTTGCGTGGAGCGGCCTTGACAATCATATTGCCGTGTATGCTCCTGACGATCCCAATGCTGCATACGGGCAGAGCGTTAAAGAGCCGGTCATTTTACTCGAAGGAGTTGCCTATGGCATGAAAGTGGTTGCTCTCGGTCGCGGGTTTGCGCCATGTGCATATATCGAGATTCCTCTGCACCATCCGCTTTACGGCAAGAACCTTCAAAAAATTCAGAATCTTTGTTCCATTTTGTGTCATGGCGGAATTACGTATTCTCAAAAAGGAGTAGCTGGATATACGAGAGATGGATTCTGGATTGGTTGGGATTATGCTCATACTCCATTTGACTATGTGTACACGAGCGGAAATCCTGAGCGTAATGGAAAGAAATGGACTCCAGCCAGTATTCGGGAAGAAATCGTCTTTGTTGCAATGCAAATTCATAACATTGGAGCTGAAAAGCATGGAGAATAGAATGTGCTTGCGGGGGGGGGATCCCTGTGAAGCGTAAGCTGTCGAAGGATCTGAGCATGAGCGAGTTGCTTGAGCTACGCGCCGAAGGAATGACGAATAAGCAGATTGCAGAGCAGCTTGGTGTCAGCGTCAGCACCGTTTATAACTACATTGGCCGCCGCAGCCAAGCAGTGAAATATGCCGAGGTGCAGAACAAGCCCTGCCCGGTTCTCGCATTGGTTGCTGATGAACCCAATCCTCTTGCCGAACGGAAGTATATTCCCAAAGAATTTGAAATCTATGAGGAGATGAGAGAAGTGGAAGCCCCCATTGGTTTGCCTATCATCAATGAACGCCATGTTTATGATCTTCAAGGTACAGCTTGCACATTTACCGTAGACACTGGAAGCGATTGCGTTGTTATCGGAGAAGATGAGAACAGCCTTATCAAAGGCATCATCCAGATCAACAGCATTCCCAAGCTCATTCTTGAACTTCAACAGATTATGGACATTGTTGATGAGAGCAAGAAAGGCATCGTACTCAAAAAGATGCAGGCTTGACTTATGCTGCAACAGAAAATGTGGCAAACAAAAATATCAAACGTAACGCCAAAGAAGTTGTAGAATTACCCTTAATCATGAGAGCAAGAAATCGCCAATTGCTTATGACTTCGTATATGATATTGGTTTTCTGCTAAAAGAAAAACGCTGTTCTACCTACAACAAAAACGGTTGCTACCATATGGAGGGCTAAAGATGGACATAGTTGGTAAGCGATTCGGCAAGCTCATTGTCAAGAACGCTGACGATCATCGGAAGGGCTATGTTGTATGCGAATGTGATTGTGGAAACATCACATCTGTCAGAGCGACGAGTCTTACCAAGAAGTATCTGCCGACTCGCTCCTGCGGATGTTATCAGAAAGCCGTAGCAAAAGAGATCGGTACGAAGACCATTCAGAAAAACGCTGAGCATCAGGTGAAAACCAATCTGCGTTATCGCACAAATTTTCAGGTCATCGAGGACGTCAATCCTCCTAAGAACAACACAAGCGGCTATAAGGGTGTCTCGTGGGATGCTAGTCGTAAAAAGTGGATGGCATACATCAGCGTACACAATAAGCGCATCAATATCGGGAGATACAATTCTCTTGACGATGCTGTTGAAGCACGGAGGGATGCCGAAGAGAAGTACCATCAACCGCTTATTGACCAAAAGAAAAACGATTCGGGTGTCTAAACATGATCGCAAAAAATATTTTCGTTACACGTTTCTTGAATACTGCGGAGCGAAAGAAATACGGCCTCGTACTTATCGGGGCGGAAAGGAGAGCTTAACAGTGCTGACAACTGAGCTGATGACCAATACGTGGAGATTGCTCATGATTCTTGCGGGAGCGCTTGCCACCGTAGCTGTTGCATATTCTGGCTATATGATGCTTGTTTGCATCAGAAATTACCTTGTAGCTCACTGGAATGGAAGTGTTTGCATTGACGGAATCCTCATTAAGCCTTGCCCATGCTGCGGAAGCAGCCATATTGGAGTAGGAACGGTTGAACATGACGATTCGGACGTATACTTTGTTGTGTGTCGTGTATGCCGTCTTACGTCTGGTGGATCTGCCAGCAAAGCAGGCGCCATTCGCAAATGGAACAAACGAATTGACTGAGGAGGAACGCCATGTTTGGAGATACGCTCAGGAAGCTGCGCATGATTTACGGAATTTCTGCCAAGGAGTTTTCGGAAACGCTTGGCATTTCGACTGCTTTTCTATCTGCGATTGAAACAGGAAGGAAAGAGCCGTCTGTTGAGTTTCTGAGCAAGTGCGCAGACGTTTTCGAGATCAGCCTCTCGGCACTGGTGTTGCTGTCTGAATCCTATGAAAAGGCCAAGGCTGATGGCGCGGGAAAAGCGTTCATCAAGAAAGCTATGCACAGCATCATCTGTCTGTTGTCGAAAGGATGTGATGACGAATGAAAAAGAAGAAAGTGCAGCAAGTGTTTTCAGTCGGACAGAAAGTCGGTCTTGTGCCTCATTCTATGTTCAGAATCAGGAGAGAACAAGGTGCTGTACATGCAGTGGTCGTTCGGGTTGGCAGGCGATACGTTTATGTATGTACCACCGATCAGAACGGAGAAGCGAAGCCTTGGGACGAATACACGTTCGACAAGACTGACCTCAAACAGCAGACACAATTCTCCCCGGACTATGACCTGTATCTCACCTATGAGGATGCCGCTGGGGAATACGAGAGGGCAAAGCTCGCAGCGGCTGTATGCGCTTTTCCTTCCATGAGCATCAGGCAGATGGAGCTTGAGCCGCTTAAAGCCATTTATGAGATTCTGAAGGTTGAAGCGTCGAGAATGGGAGTGATGTTTGATGACTGAGGAAGAAAGAAAACAAATTGTTGAAGGACTCAGATATTGTCTTGCTTCTCCGTGTGTAGAACATGGAGTTGGAGGCTTTTCGCTCCCGTTCTGCAAATGCGCTACGACTCTCTTGGAAAAAGCGATTGAGGCCATTGAGCAGGTCGAGACGCACTGCTGTGATGACTGCAAGCACCAGTATGAAGGTGATGAGGTACAGCATGACCCGTGCGTAGAATGCCGTTGCCGTTTCCCTGATGAGTTTGAAGCGAAAGTTACGCCCATTGAAGATGCAATGCCTCATGTCACCCTTGAGGTAATGTGCTGGAAATGCGGACACCGCTGGATTGCCGTCAAGCCTGAAAATACGTGGCTCAAGCAACTTGAATGTCCTGAGTGTCATGCTGTTGGTTTTGCATTTGCCACAGGGCAGGACATTGCCGAATAAGGAGAAAGGCTATGAAGGAAATCTCGAAATTCAATAAGAGTAAATGTCCTGATCCGACTGCGTATGAGGCTCTTTCATCTATCCAGAATGCAAAAAACGAGGAAGAAGAACGGATGAAGCGCACCATCAAGACTGTCAAATGGATCATCGAACTTGCAGGTTTTGACCTCTGTTCCAGAATTGAGCTCAGGGACAAAAAGTCTGGGAAAATCTATTTGTAAGTGTCAAAAACCTGCCATTTACTTGCCACTTACGATGTTGTAATATGATAACAGCAAAAATGACATATACGTCAATTTTGCTACGCCGCTTCTTCATGCGGCCCCTCCGTTCTGGCGCGGCGGTCATGCTGTCCGCCGCGTGTATGCAGCAGTAACTCAATTGGTAGAGTACCAGCCTTCCAAGCTGGATGCTGCGAGTTCGAGACTCGTCTGCTGCTCCACCTGTCAGCCGTTTGATGACTGATTGGAACTCCCTTCTGGTGATCGGCTGCGCAAATGGACGCTTGCGCGGTCGGTAGGCGAAACGCCAATCATGCCGCACTCGACAAGGTTTGTTCCGACCTTGCTGGCGGCATCTTTATGTGGGGATAGCTCAGAGGCCAGATCATCTTGAGTCAGCACCGTTAGTACACGGGTTCGGCCATTTCGGTTCGCGCCATCCTACCGAAACAGACCGATGGCTTGCCAAGAAGTGCGTGGGTTCGACTCCCACTCCTCACTCCAGCACGGTTTCGTGCATCTTGGGAAATTCCTCTCTATTCAGCATTGTTGGCGGTTGCCCCCTCACTTCGCAATAGTCAGCAACACAAAAGCGACTCTGAAATGGAGTCGCTTTTGCTGTTATTCCGGATCCTTTTCTTCGGACTCACCCTCCGAAATAGGCTGTTTGAAGGTGAAAGGCCCGCGATTGTAGTATTCGAGGATAATGCCATCCCTGAGATTGGCAAACGAACAGTGCGTAGGCTCAAGTGCCAGTAGTGCTTTGTACGAAATTGATTTCTGATCCTTGAAGCACTCGTTTATCAGTTTCGTCGATACGACATAGAACTCCCAGTCATCAATATTGATCGGATCTTGACGGGAATCCTTGCAGTTCCAGATGCAGAAAATGAAAATGTCAGAATGCCGATCTTTTTCAACGCTGTAAGACTCGCGATATTCGCAGAACATGCGGGTCTGGGCTATATTGAAAACCATCTTATCCTTGTTTTCACCACGAGCATAGTTCCTGACGACAGATTTGACTTCGAGTCGGATTCCGTGAGGGCCGACCAGATCATAGCAATGCCAGACACGCTTTCCTTCATTCGTATCGTCTCCAGCATAGCCCATTGCGGATTTTACAAGGAACTCAGCAAGAACGCCGCGCTCCACATTATCAGACAGCCCACTGTAAGCCCAGCGCCAGAAATCAAGGATAGAAGTGCCGGACTCTTTTCCATCAAGCATGAATTGCTCATTCCCATTGTAAACCATTTGAACCCTCCGTTTGTAGATCGTGTACGCAACATAATGGTTTATTTTGGCGGGGCTTGATTTTTGGCGGGGGGGGGTACAACTGTTTGAGAGAAAAGGTCAGGGTTTCGCATGTTCTCCACCTCCGTTCTGTCTGTAATCAATTCCATTATAGCATGAATTGGCAGGAAAAACAGATACGGGATGTTTCGTATATGACCATAAAAAATACGATAAAATATCGAAAAACTCTTTACAAATATGGAAAAATGTTTACGCTACGTATATCCGAAAAGGATAAAAAATATATAGGAGGAAAGAACGGTGAACAACGAAGTCCTGAAAAAAGCAGTGGATCTGCTGTCGGATGAACTCAGCGAGTATGTGGAGGCCGAAAGGCTGAGAGGTATGCTTAGATCGGTAGGAATGTCCGAAAATGACATCGCCGAGCTTGGTTGGGGAGAAAAAGAGTGAGCGCCGGACTCCTACATCCAGCGCTCACAGCGGTATAATATGACCTCAAAACCAAGGTCATCATACCACGCACCTCTTGAATCGTCAAGAGATTTCACAAATTGAAACCAAGGGAATCGGGAAAGCGGCTGCTGAAAGGCGGTCGCTTTTCTCGTACAGATATGAACGGGAGGGCATCAAATGGCAAAAGAGCAGCGCGTCATGGAAGTTGAGTGCGGAAAGCTCAAGACTGGTTTCGGGAATCCCCGAAAGATCACAGCCCAGAAAAGGAAGGAGCTTCAGAACTCTCTTGAGCAGCTTGGAGATTTCGGTCTCATTCTGATTGACGAGCAGTACAACATCATTGGCGGCAATCAGCGAGTGGCTGTCATGGCTAGCCTTGACCCGCACAGGAAGGTGCTTTGCAAGATGCTCGTCGGGTATACGGAAGCCGAGTTGCGGTCTGTGAACATCGTGGATAACACCCATGCCGGCGACTGGGATCTCGACATTCTGGCATCGTGGACAAGCGATCTCAACCTTGATATCGGGATTGATCCGAACAAGAAGGAAGTCGATGAGCGCAGCATCCCCGACATGGAACCCATTCGATTCGAGAAGTACGACTACGTTATCATTGCCTGCAACAATGAGATCGACTACAACGAGTTGATCCGAAACCTCGGACTCGAAGACAAGAAGGTCAGAGTTGCAAAGCGGAAAATGAAAGCGCGGGCAGTCTGGTATCATGACATCAAAGCCCAGATTGTTCCGAAGAAAGGAGAATGACATGCGGTACATGTTTGTGGTTGCCCATCCAGACGATGAAGTCCTTGGCGCGGGCGCCTTTTTGTATTCTATCAGCCAGTCTGATGGTGAAGATACTGCCTGCATAGTTATTCTCAATGCCGATTATGAAAAGACTCGGAAAGAGATGTTCACCGACATCGAGAAAAGCCATGAAATCCTCGGCATTACGGATCATGCCCTGTTCAGCTACAAGAACATGAACTTTATGAACGAGAACCACCGAGAGATGGTTGAATGTATCGAAGATGAGATTAGGCGGTATAAGCCCGATGTGATCTTTACACATTTCGATGGCGACTTGCACAATGACCACAGAGTTACCAGCATCTGTACTCAGCAAGCGGCGAGGCTCTATCAGCGGCATGGGGCAGGGCATAAGGTGGTGGCCTTGTATGAGATGGAAATCCTGTCTTCAACCGGATGGAGCAATCACTCTTTCAGACCGGACACTTACATCATGGCAAGTGAGCAAAGCGTTTCCAAGAAAATTCAAGCCCTCGGCGTGTACAAAAATGTTGTGCGCCCCATTCCTCATCCAAGGAGCGAGGAGTGTATCAGGGCACTTGCCATCGTGAGAGGGTCTGAAATCGGCCATCACTATGCTGAGGCGTTTAAGACTGTGTGGAGGGATGGCGTATGATTGTAGCATCACACCAGATTGACATCCTCCCATACCCCGGCTTCTTCAACCGCATGTGCGTTGCAGATGTGTTCGATCTCAGCGGACATTATGACCTCTGGCGCAAGGGCAAAGGGATCTACCAGCATAGAGTCATGATTGGAACCGATTCAAAGCCCGTATGGCTTACGCTGCCTGTGATTGCACATCATGGCATGAAGCAGAATGAGGTTATGCTTGACCGAGAGAGGATGGTTGAGTGCTTTTACGATAAGATCGCAGGAGTGTACAGCGCATGGCCCTATTTCGGCAGGTATAAGAATTTTCTCAGAGAACAGGCCGAGAATGCCCCTGCGTACCTCTGGCAATTCAACCTCGCCATGTTGCTTTGGGCCAGAGACGTGCTGAATATCACGACTCCGCTTGCATTTGCACACGACTATCAGGAGAAGACTGCATCTGCGCAGATTGCCGCGCAGGTGAATTGTTATGGAAACACCTATCATCAGGCTATGACCTACTATTCAGGGGCAGGCGGAAAGAACTACCTCAACAAAGAAGATTTTGACAGACGCAGCATTGATATCGTCTTTCAGGACTACTCAAAGCTGCCTGTGCCGGAAGGTTTCAGGACTGTGAGCATCCTGTCTCTCATCATGAAGCACAGCCCCGAAAAGGCAGCAGAATGCCTGCGAGGATTTTCTGTCGAACAGCACCTGACGCATGGAGGAATCCAGTCATGAAAGAGCTGACCTTCAATGTTTATGTGCCAAGCTATCAGCGATATGGCGATAAGGTGAGGATTTATGACCACCTTGAGTATTGCACCTACGTTGTGCGAAAGAGTGAGGAGGCAAAGTACCGCGCCGCCGGCATTGAGCGAATCTGGAGTATCGAAGACTCCCTGATTGACAGCATGCACAAGGTATTCCAGTACATCATTGACGAAAGCCCAGAAGATGTCATCTGCATCGTGGATGATGACGGTAAGTTCATGTACAGGAATATCGACAACAGCGATATGACCAATGAGCAGGCATCCTCTGAGCTTGAGCGTGTTGCGCAGATGATGGTTGATCTGAATATCGGATATGGCTGTACAGACGCAAACCCTGCGCCTTTTTATTACGATCAGGAGTTCAAGTTCAAGGGAATGTCCGGCGGCTGCAAGTGGTTCAATAAGGCTGCGTTTGGCGCAAGGATTGATCCTGCGACGAATTACAATTTCGACCTCGATCTTGAGCTTCAGGAACTGCTCACGCACAGGGTAATATTCAAGCCCGTCTATTTCATTGACGTTGGCGGAATGGACACCAATGCAGGAGGCTCCAACGTGGACAAGAACCAGACCAAGCGCATTGAGGGCATCATGTACACGAAATCGAAGTGGGGAAAGTATTTCGATTATAACTTCGACAGCAATAAGGCAAAAATCAAGGTTCAAAGGTAAAAAAACCAGCAATATCTATTGACAACGGAGGTGGAGGTGGTACGATACGCACGCTCACTAAATAAATAACACGGAGGATTGAATGAGATGGCGTATCAGTATCAGATGTACACCTTGCATCATCACAGCATGTATGACATGGCTTCGATGCTGCAAAAGTCTATTCGCAGAGCCGATATCCAGAAAGCAGGATATGCGGCTTATGAACTCTTTGGAAGCTACCACACCTATATGTGGAAGCGGCTGATTGTTTCCAGCGCAGAGGACTGCTATGGGATCATCACCAAGGAGATTATCGCGCTGAAGCTCGCGGACGATCAGGTCAATGCAGGAAAGAAAGGCTACGACAAGGATCCACTCTTTGCGGCAAAAGCAATCGTCCTTCTGTGCGCGGCACGGAAGAATCGAGATGCCTGTTATGTGGCCTGCAACTTCATGAGTGCTGCAAAGTTGCTTGAAGAAAGCGAGATTGAGCATGTCGATATCTCCAAGTGCAGCCTTGGCGATGAAGGAATCCCAGATTGGGTATTTGATGTTCACACCTACCGAGGGCGGCAGAACGGAAAGACCGAGTTTGATATGGGTGAAGATGAGCAGAAAGCTCTGACCCCGCATCAGCTCGGTTTCTTTGATTATGGGGATTGGACAAACCATGATGAGAAGCGGATTGCATCTGGAAAGGTGTCTGAAAAGGAAATCAAGGCACTTGAGGGGACATATAGCACCAGAGTGCTTGATCCGACTCAGATTCAGGAATGGGAGGATAAATGCCAGTGGCTTAACCGCCAGATTGAACAGCTTGTTCAGGAACGTGACCAATGGAAGAAGATGTACCTGAATCTTGAGAAGTTCTCATCTGGCATGGGAGGCTCGAATGAAAAGAAAGAGTGAAATCGTCAGAGAGCTTGTTTCGGGAGGAAGGATCAAGGAAGCCCTGCGGATAGCCAAAGGCTTTCGCAGAGGAATCACCAAGGAGCAACAGAACAAAATGAGTATGGCGTATGAGTGCATCATGTACCCGGATTTCTATAAGAGTTTGGGACATGACATTGGTTCTGAAATAGAAGCCGGCACAGCGGTTCTTTTGCATTTCTACGGCAGCAAATAGGCAAGAAACAAAATATATTCGGAATAGGTCATGGAAGCTCTCAAGGGCTTAAATGACCTATTTTTAGTATATATGGAAAGGATTTGATTGCTTGGGCGGTAAGACACAGATTTCCGCTTCTTCCGCCCCTAAAAAAACCGGAAAGGGCAGCAGGAAGCCGAAAGCAAAGGCAAAGAAGGAAAGGCTTGCGGCTGACTACATTGGAAAAGGCAAGAGTGCTGATGAATGGGTCAGCAACAGCGGCCTTGCCATTATTTCTGGATGGGCCAGAAACGGCCTGACCTTCAAAGAGATTGCCGAAAAAATCGGCATAACAGATCGAACTTTCAGGACGTGGAGGAAAAACTATGCTGAGATCGAGAAAGTTTTACAGACAAACCGCGAGATGGCCGACCTTGCAGTTGAGGGAAGGTTGTACTCAAACGCTCTGAACGGCGACAACACCGCGATCATCTTCTACCTCAAGAATAGAGATCCAAAGAAGTGGAAAGACCATCCTGTCAGTGCTGATATCGAGCTCAAGAAGACTGAGCTGGATTTGCTTAAAGCTGAAAATGAGCGGAAAAAGCTAGAGCTTGAGCAGAAGAAATTAGATTATCAGATGGAGTGCCTCAGATATCAGATTTCCGGCGCTCAGGGCGATGAAAAGACTGAAGCCATTAAGGAGTTCCTTGAGGCTGTAAATCCGACAAACGAACAAATTGACGAGCTGTATGACGAAATTGAGTCTGAGGAGGTGAGCGAGGATGATGCCTGCGATGGAGAAGAAAACGGGTCGTAGGCGAGCGGCATTCAGATTCAAGCCGTTTTCTCGAAAACAGAAGCAGCTTCTTTTCTGGTATAAAGCAAAAGCCAACGCAGATAAGAGTATGATTATTGCCGATGGTTCAATTCGATCTGGAAAGACCATCGCCATGATCTGTTCTTTTTTGATGTTTTCAATGAACACATTCGAGAACACCGATTTCATCGTAGCAGGCAAAACGATCTCGGCTCTGAAACGAAATGTCGTGAATCCAATGCTCCGAATCATCGCTGCGTTTGGCTGGAGCTATCGTTATAATCGAGGCGGCAACTACATCACAGTCGGAACGAACACGTTCTACCTGTTCGGCGCAAGCTCAGAAGCGGCACAGGATGTGCTTCAGGGTATGACGGCCGGCGGAGCTTTTGCCGACGAGGCGGCACTGATGCCAAAGTCGTTCATTGAACAGATGATAGGCCGTTGCTCACTGGAAGATGCCCGAATCTTTATGAACTGCAACCCCGGATCGCCGTTCCACTGGCTGAAAGCCGAAATGATTGATAAGGCTGACGAGAAAGGCTATTATGTCCTCCACTTCAAAATGGACGACAATTTGTCCTTGAGCGATAAGGTCAAACGCAGGTACATGCAGCAGTTTGATGGCGTGTTCTATGAGCGGTACATCCTTGGTAAATGGGTTATGGCAGAGGGGCTTATTTACAGCATGTTCGGGAAAGTTTGCGAGTATAGCGAACATCTGACTGAGGAGAAAAGGCTGCTCTGCCAACGGTATATTGCGGTTGACTATGGCACGGCAAATGCCTGCGTGTTCCTTGATATCTATGATGATGGGCAGACAGCGTGGCTGGAGAAGGAATATTACTATGACGGACACAAAGAAATGCAGAAAACGGACGGCCAGTATGCCGATGATATGGATGAGTTTGTCTCCGCATGGAAGGTAATGCCTAAAGCAATCATCATTGACCCATCTGCACTGTCATTTCGTGTTGAACTCCGAAACAGGGGTTACAGGATTATCGAAGCAGACAATGATGTCATCAATGGCATCCGCAAAACCTCAAATATGCTGAAGAAGGGGATGCTCAGAGTCCATGAGGATTGCACGAACACGATTGCTGAGTTCGGAACATATTCTTGGGACCAAAAGGCAGGAGAAAAAGGCATAGAGCAGCCGATCAAGGTTGCCGACCACTCTATGGATGCACTTCGGTATTTCGTATCGACAGCGATAAAAGACAAGCGTGTTGCGCGTGGAATTGGTGGTGAGTAAGGTTGTTTGAAAGAGCGAAATCATTCATAAAGGGGGTGGTTGGAATGGAACAGAAGGATGTTTACTCGGCTATGGGACTCGTCAACCCGCTCACTACTGACATGGTAAGCGCAATCAGAAGCTGGTGTGAGCTGTACAGAGGTATTGCTCCTTGGCTGGCAAGGAATCCTGTGTCGCTTGGGTTGCCATCTTCCATTGCCAGCGAAATGGCTACCACGGTGACTGTCGAGGCATCCGTAGAGGTTGTTGGTTCTCAGAGAGCCGATGCAATCAATGAGGTGATCGGACGCTTCATGGAGAAAGCCGACACCAACGTTGAATATGCTTGCGCAATGGGCGGCATCATCTTCAAGCCGTATGTCGATTCAAGGCAAAAGATTGCTATTGATGTTGTGCAGGCCGATGCTTTCTACCCTGTTGAGTTTGATTCAAATGGCAACATCACCGCCTGCATGTTCGTTGTGTACAAGGTTGTTGAGTCTCAGGTGTTTCACAAAGTCGAGTATCATCAGCTTAGAGACGGCGAGTATAAGATCATCAACAGGGTATTTGCTGGATATGCGACAGGCGATTATGGCAGAGAAGTCGGACTTGAAGCCGTTCCTGAGTGGTCGTCTATTGACCCAGAGGTTACAATCAGCGGCCTGACAGAGCCGCTTTTTTCGTACATGTCGATCCCAATTGGCAACAAGGTTGATCCTCGCTCACCTATTGGTGTGTCGGTATACTCAACATCCATTGGGATTATTGAACAGGCCGATAGGCAGTATCAACGCTTTGTGTGGGAGTATGAGGCGACCGAAGCAGCAATTGATGCCAATGAGGATATGTTTGCCTCTGATCTCGCAGGAAGACCGGTTCTTCCGGAAGGAAAGGAACGCCTGTATCGAGTGAACTACATTGACCCGAAGCAGGCCGGAGACAACCTGTTCAAGATCTACTCGCCTGTGATCCGTGATGAGAGCTACATTCGTGGCCTGAATGAGCATCTGCGAAAGATCGAAGACAAGACTGGATTATCCAGAGGCACATTCAGCGATCCGCACGATGATACAGCCCGAACAGCTTATGAGCTGAAGATCACCAAGCAGAGGACGTATGCGACCGTCACAAAGATTCAACGAGCTTTCCAACGGGCGCTTGAGCATCTGGCAGCGGCAATCGACGAGCTGATGACACTGTATAATTTGGCACCAACTGGCTCATATACGATGAACTGTGTTTGGGATGATTCTGTTATCATCGACGCAGACACCGAGCGAATGACTGATCGCGAAGATGTTAGAGACGGTCTTATGGCACCTTGGGAGTACAGAGTGAAGTGGTACGGAGAGACAGAGGAAACTGCACGGGCATTCATTGCTGACATGAAGTCTGAGGAACAGACCGATGACGAAATCATGAACTTTGGAAAAGAAAACGAGGTGAAAGCTAATGGCTAAAGGAAGATTTGGCAGCTTTTATGGCACCGCGGCTGCCGGAACAGACATGATCGCCGAATTCAAGAAGAAAGCAGACTTGATTCGCAAACCGATTCTGGCTACTGGTTTTGTGGTTTCCAAGATCGCTATCAGCGGCGCCCCCGGAGTTGAGTTTACGCTCAATGGCAACACGGTTGTGCTGCCAAGCACGGGCATCTTTGAAACTGCGATTGGCATGATCGACATTGAGTCGCTTATCTTCAAGACGAGTGCCAAGGTGAACATCTTGTACATGTATTGAGGTGACTCATGTTCAGAAAAATTTTCGATGACGTAGGGTTCTTTAGTCGGGACGGTTGTATGTTCGGTGGCGGTTCTTCTACCACTGGAGGAGAAACGAAAAACAGACTGCTATGGTTATTTAATCGGATGTTCTTCAATCGCAGGGGGTGAGCGCAATGCTTACTCCCTCTTATTTGGCCGGAGTTGCAGAGCCGATGGTTAAGCTGTGGTCGCAGCTCGAACAGGACATTATGGCAGACCTTGCAAAACGCATTGTGAAAATGGGTGGCGTATCGGAAACGTCTGATTGGCAAATCAGGAAGCTGCGGGAAATGGGCATGATGGAAGACCAGATCGCAAAACAGCTTAAAAAGCTGACCAACATGTCTGATAGAGAGCTGAAAGCGGCTGTCAAAGAGGCTTGCAGTCACGCTTTGGCATCGGATGATGCGCTATATAAGGCGGCTGGTCTGTCGCCTGTTCCATTGACAGCATCGCCTGCACTTCAAGAAGCAATTCTTGCAGGAATTCGGAAAACGCAGGGGCTGATGAAGAACTTCACTGGGACTACGGCCAAGACGGCCAGTAAAGCGTTTGAAAACTCGCTCGATCAAGCCTATATACAGATTGTGAGCGGCGCATATTCACCGGATCAGGCTATCAGAAGGGCAATAGACAGGCTTGCCTCTCAAGGAATGGAATCTGTGGCTTATCCGACTGGGCATATTGAGCGGCTTGAATCTGCTACTCGACGAGCGATCATGACTGGGTGCAATCAGACTACTGCCGAACTTCAACTGGCACGGATGACCGAGCTTGAAACTGATTTGGTAGAAACAACCAGTCATGCTGGCGCACGTCCTACCCATGCCGTTTGGCAGGGAAGGATTTTTAGTATATCGGGAAAGACGAAAGGGTATGGTGATTTCTACGCTGAGACTGGTTATGGCAGTGGCGATGGCCTGTGCGGGTGGAACTGTTATCATTCGTTCTATCCGTACATCCTCGGTTTTTCCACTCCGTCCTTCTCTCGTGATCCCGCTGCCGATTCTGGCAAGAACAACGACGATCAGTATGAACTCGGTCAGATTCAACGCGGGTATGAGCGTCAGATCCGGCAAGCCAAACGTGAGTGTTCAACACTTGACGCAGCAATGGCTTCTGCCGATAGTGATGAGCTTGTTGCACAACTCAAGGCCGACTTCTCAAGAGCCTCCGTAAAGCTCAAAGCGAGGGAAGTAAAGCTCAAAACATTTGTGAGAGAGCATAATCTGCAACGAGACACATTGCGTGAGTATTCGGCTGGATGGAGTCGCAGCACAAGCTCAAAGGCTGTATGGGCCAACAGAAAATCTAAGGCGACAGGGAAGTAACTCTGCCGCCTTTTGTCATTGCCGTCGGATGACGTAAAAGAACTGACGGCGATGCGGAGCGTTCCGAACTCCGCAGAGGCGACACCCTCGGAAAAAATCGTAATCGAAAGGAAGAACAACAGCATGAAACGCGATTTCCTCAAAGATCTCGGATTGGATAAAGAAACCATCGACAAGATCATGGATGAAAACGGCAAGGACGTTGAAGCCCACAACCGCACCAAGGAGCTGCTTACGCAGGCTCAAACGGAGAACGATGGGCTCAAGAACCAGATCACTCAGCTCAATGGCAGCATCGAGGAACTGAAGAAGACTGCTGGCGACAACGAAGCACTTCAGAATCAGATCAACGAGATGCAGACGGCTCATACCGCTGAAGTTGCTGCCCTGAATCAGAAACTTTCCGATCAAGCGTATGACCACGCGGCGGATGGCTTCTTTGCTGGCGTGAAGTTTTCTTCTGCCCTTGTTGAAAAGGCTGTCAAGGAAGATTTCAAGTCCAAGGGCTATAAGCTCGACGGCGGCAAGTTCCTCGGTGCTGAAGGCTATATCGACAACCTCAAGAAGACCGATCCGGGCGTTTTTGTGGAGGAGAAAGATCAGGGAGACGACCCTGAACAGAAACCCAATTTCCCGACGTTCACGCATCCTATGAACCATCAGGGCGACAAAGGCGGACAGGTTTCCAACCCGAAGCAGAACCCGCTGTCCGGTCTGTTCATCAATCGGGTGCGTGGCTTTGACAATGAATAAGGAGTGAAAAAAACAATGGCTGGAGCTATTAACTACTGCACTGAATATGCCCAGATGCTCGATCAGGCATATCCGTATGCTCTGCATTACGGTCGTTTGTATGCTACCCCGAACAATGGACGCTACAAGTGGGTGAACGGCAAGACCATCGAGATCCCGCATATCAGTGTTACTGGTCGCGTTGATTCCAACCGCGATGCGACTGGCTTCATCTCTCGTCACCATGAGAACGATTGGGAAGCGAAGACTCTCTCTCGCCAGCGTAGCTGGGAAACTCTTGTTCACGAGAAGGACATCGACCAGACCAATGCAGTCCTCACGCTGAACAACATTGTTTCTGTCTACAACAACGAACAGAAGTTCCCTGAAATGGATGCCTACTGCATCAGCAAGCTGTACGCCGACTGGAAGGGGCTGAGCCAGACGGCGATCACGACCGCGCTGAGCGTTGACAACATTCTGGACACCATCGACGATATGTTTGTCGATCAGTCCGAACATCGCGTCACTCCGACTGGCCGAATCCTGTATGTTACCCCGACGGTCGCCAAGCTGATTCGCAATGCTCGCGCCATCGACCGCCAGATCAGCATTTCCAATTTCGGAGGCCGTGTTACTCGTGATGTCAACGCCATCGACAACGTTATTATCGAGGAAGTCCCGTCTGAACTGATGCAGACTGCCTACGATTTCTCCGAGGGTTGGAAGAAGGGCGTTTCTGCCAAGCAGATCAACATGCTGCTGGTTGATCCGAACGCTGTTATTACCCCCGTCAGCTACTCTGCTGCTCGCCTCGATCCGCCGTCTGCCGGCAGCAAGAACAAGTGGGTTTACTTCGAGGAGAGCTATGAAGATGTCTTCATTCTCAACCAGAAGGTGCATGGCCTCAAGTTCCACTGCGAGACTGGCGCGTAAGAAGGAGAGTTGAAAGATGGAACTTATCAGAGTTTGCAAAGGCAACTGTGAGTATATGGTTCCTGACTTCAAAGAGAAGGAGTACCTCGCATTGGGGTACTCCGTTCTTAATGATGACGGAACCGTTCGTATTCATGGCAGGCCTGTAACCCTTGAAGACTATAAGCTGCGCCTCGGCGAGCTTGAAGCCGAAAATCAGAAGCTCAAGGAGGCTCTTTCTGAAGCCAATGTGCAGCTTCAGTTGGAAAAAGACGAGTATACCACGCTCAAATCTGCGTATGATACTCTGACATCTTCCAACGGCACAGAAGAAACCAATTCTTCCACCACTGAGAAAAAAGCTACCAAGACCAAATAAGGCTAAATCAAGAGAGGTGATCGAAATGGCCTACATTGATTATGCCTATTACTCGAAAGAGTTTCGCGGGAGCAAGATCAGAGAGGAAGACTTTGACAGACTCGCTGAAGCGGCTTCGGACATTGTTGATGCCATTTGCGGTTGGGTAGACCTCGGTATATACATGGAAGGATCCCGCTTCAAGAAGGCCATTGCCTATGAGGTGGAGCTTCTCAACGCCGAGGGAGGCATTGATGCAATCACTGGACAGGCAGCCTCATCCATGTCTTCGACCTCCGAACATCTTGATGATTACACCATTACCACCTCTCGTTCTCAAGCGGCGATGAGCGGACAGTACAGTTTTAACGGGTTGCCTGTCTCGCCCATCACCGTTTCTTTGCTCAAGTCCATTGGGGCAATCAAGAGCAGATGGGTGTATGAAGGGCTGGTTGAACCCTATGGCTTCTAGTCGTGTGCTGCCGCATGTGGTTACGATATTCAACTATGTCGGAAAAGGCGATGATGGAAAACCGAAGTATCAGGCGACGCTGCTCTCTGGCGTGTATTTTCGTGAACACCGTGCTGTAAATGGAATCAGTGCCCCAGACGATTACGCCATTGCTCATATCTTCGACAAAGGAACAATTGCCTCAGATGGTCGCCGGTTCCTCGACAGGTATGAGTGGGACGACAAGCTCGACCATACTGGATTCTGGACGCTCCGAGATGATGGAAAGGACTATATTGCCGAGGGCGACGTTCGCCTCTTTGGTATCTATGCGTCTCATGCGCACAGGATTGTCCGTGTGAAACGGAATCTCGCAGGAAACAAACGCATGTGGGGATGGAAGGTAGCTGCGCAGTGAAAATCAGTGCAAACTTTCGGCTTGAAATGAACATCCCATACACAGTTGCCAGATTTGATCCGAAGTTTCAACAGGCGCAGAAGTATCTCGACAATGAGGTGCTGAAAGACTGCACTCCGTATGTCCCGATGAATACCGGCAATCTTTTTCTGTCAGGCCAGAGGGGAACTGTTCTTGGAAACGGAGATGTCGTTTATAATGCGCCGTATGCCAGAGCTTGCTACTATGGAATCCATCGTCATTTTTCCAAAGCCAAACACCCAAAGGCTTGTGCGCAATGGTTTGAGCCGGCCAAAGCGGAGAAGAAGTCGTCTTGGGTGAAAGGCGTGAACTCGGTAATCGGAGGAGCAAAATGAGCAGCGAGATTGTTGTGGTTGCTCGTGCTGTCAAAGAACATCTGAATAAATGGCCCGATAAGCCGGTTGAAGAAATCAAGACTGAAGATCTTGAAAAAGACCTCATGATGTCTATGGCGATTCAGCCGCTCGCAGGCAATGCCAGCGAAAAGAAATATATTGACGGAACAAGGGTTGTTGTCTGGCCGTTTTCTGTATATGTCCGCATTATTGGCAGTGACGAGAATGAAATGTTTGATGCCATTGCCTGCCTTTGCGGTCTTGATGACTGGCTGCAAAGCAATGATTTACCTGACCTTGGTGGGAACCGAGAGGTGCAGAAACTTGAGATGGTAACTCATCCAAGCATTGCTGCGTCTTATGATGACGGCACAAGGGATTATCAGGCAATCTTCAATCTGACCTACAAAACGAGGAGATGAAATTATGGCTGATGCAAATAAGCTCGTACAGCGCAATCAATTTGCGACGTACATGGATTGTGGAATCGACAGTAAAGAGGATAACCGCCTCATGGGCGACGGCTTCACCAGTCTCGTCGAAAATAAAAATGCAAAGGAGTATAGCCGACAGTACGTCAACATGGCGACCGAAGCCACAGATGTTGTCGGTTATGCGCCGTCTATTGCATATACCGCTGATACCTATTCTCAAGACCCGTGTATCAAGAAGATCATGGATGTCACTGACCGAGAGCTTGTTGGAACCGACGCGCAGGTGACTATCACGAATGTGAATCTCTGGGAACCTGCTGATGGAGGCTCTGGAAAATCCTTTAAGGCCAAGCGACGCAAGTATGCAATCATCCCTGATTCCAAGGGAGATGGAACTGATGCACTCGTTATCAGCGGCAAGATGGCGGCCGTCACTGATGTCGAGAACGGAACGTTTGACGTTGAGACAAAGACGTTCACTTCGGCATCCGTCTGATCTGAAGGAGGCATACCATGAGTATTGATGCGTTTATCTGTGCAGCGAAGAAATCGGTTGCCGACTTCCTTGCTCAGTATCATCATAAACCTATTGATGTGGCAGATGTTGCTGTCGTCTGGCAATGCAAAACCCTTCAGAATTACAAGGCGATTCTGATTGGGCTGACTCAGGATGAATTCCTCTTTGAAGCCACTTACAATGGCGACAAGGATGAGCTGTATCTTGATGCTTACGACAAGATCAAAAACGTCCGCATCGGAGGCGCAGGGACATGATGAAAGCAATGCTGTCCCAGCCTATGGCGGGCAAAACTGAAGAAGAAATCATCGAAACCCGTAACCGCGCCATTGCTACCCTCAAGGCCAAAGGCTTTGACATTGTGAACACTTTGTTCACAGATGAATGGTACAGCAACAAGGCAATGCAGGAGCGCGGCGTGGTGCAAATTCCACTCTGCTTTCTTGCCAAGTCTCTTGAAAATATGTCGCTGTGCCATGCGGCTTATTTTTGTAAAGATTGGGAAAAAGCTCGCGGTTGCCGCATCGAGCATGAGGCGGCAAAAGCCTATGGTCTGACTATCATTTACGAAGAATAACTCGAAAGAGAGGATGAGCCTATGAGCCAGAATCTGACTGTTTGGAAATACAACAACATTGAGCTGGAACTTGATCTTGCCGATGTGACAGATGCCAAGAGGTATAACGATGCTTACGTGGCCTTGGACAACGAGGAAAAGGCCATGAAGAAGGACGTTCCCAATTATGTGTTCATTCAGAACTACTGCGCGATGTTTGAACACCTGTTTGACTCTCTTTTCGGCGATGGAACATACGAAAAACTGACTGGCGGCAGAACGCAGAACATCAATGTTGCCCATGAAGTCTACGAGAGCTTCATCGACTTTGCCAAGGCACAGACGGATTACACCATGTCGAATACCAAGCACATCGTCAACAAGTATTCTCCGAATCGAGCTGAACGCCGTGCTGCCAAGCGTTGATAAGCCGAATATTCTGATCGACACCCTGCCTGAGACGGTTGAAGTCAACGGCAGGGCGTTTTCTATTAGAACAGATTTCCGAATCGGAATTATGTTTGAACTGATGGTGTTCGATCAGAATCTCAGCGACGATGAAAAGGTGGAAAATGCTCTTGAACTATATTTCATAGGGCAGCCGCCGGAAGATGCTTTGGCAGCGGTAGACGCAATCCTGTGGTTCTTTTCCTGTGGAAATGTTGATAAACACTCTGAATGTGATGTAGATAAGTCGGCAGAAGGAGCGGCTGAACGGAAAGCGAGAGATCGAGCTTACGACTATGAGGTTGATGCAGGTCGAATTTACTCTGCCTTTGCAGAGCAGTATGGAATTGATTTGAGTACAGCCTCCCTTCATTGGTGGAAATTTCAGGCTCTTTTTGCATCACTCCATAACTGTGCGTTCTGCGAGATTGCAGGCTACCGAACTGTGGATTTGTCTGCAATCAATGACAAGAAGGAAAGGGCAAGACTTGCTCGTTTGAAGGCAAAATACGCGCTTCCGTCCATACTCAGCAACGAGGAGCGCATTGCTCTTGCAGGAAATGCTTTTTCAGGAGGAAGCGGATGGTGATTCCGAAGCCTGTTTTACGAAAAATATGGGCTAAGTGTCCGAAGTGCGGAAGCAAGACCGTACTTTTCGATAATACAGCCAATGCTTCTGGCATTTGGCTGAAATGCACCAGAGGGTGCGGTACAGAATTTGAGCTGATCGTCCGAGATGGCGAACAGCGGAAAAAATAAAAGCACATTGAGCCGTTGAGCCGTGCGAGTTGCCACTGTAAGGAGTGTGAATCGCATGGCGGACGGCTCTATTCATATTGATACAAAACTGGACTCCAGCGGTCTTGAATCAGGACTGAAAAACCTTGGCGGTATTGCCGCGAAAGGCTTTGCGGCCGTAGGAGCCGCACTGTCTGCGGCTGGCGGATATGCTATCAAGGTTGGCTCTGACTTTGAAGCTGCCATGTCCGAAGTTGCAGCTATTTCAGGAGCGACTGGCGATGATCTCCAAAGCCTGATTGATAAGGCCAAGGAGATGGGAGCGAAAACAAAGTTTTCGGCCTCTGAGTCTGCCGAAGCCCTGAAGTATATGGCAATGGCAGGCTGGGATGCCAAGCAGATGACCGATGGTCTCGCTGGCGTTATGAACCTTGCTGCTGCATCAGGAGAATCGCTTGGAGCGGTTTCTGATATTGTAACCGATGCCATGACGGCATTCGGTATGTCCGCAAATGAATCTGGGCATTTTGCGGATGTTCTTGCAAAGGCCGCCTCGTCTTCCAATACCAATGTTGGAATGATGGGCGAAACCTTCAAGTATGTTGCTCCACTGGCTGGCGCGTTGAATTATAGCATCGAAGATACTGCTGTTGCCGTTGGTTTAATGGCGAACAGCGGCATTAAAGCTAGCCAAGCAGGTACTGCGCTGCGCTCTATTCTGACTCGGCTTGCGAAGCCGACTAAAGACTCCAGTGCGGCGATGGAAGCCCTCAATATCTCGCTGACTGACTCTAAAGGGCAAATGCTCCCGCTTTCTGATGTGATGGGGCAAATGCGGAAGGGATTTTCTGGTCTGACCGAAGAACAGAAGGCCACATACGCAGCTATGCTTGGTGGTCAGGAAGCCATGTCTGGCTTGCTTGCAATCGTCAATGCCAGCGATGAGGACTTCGACAAGCTGACCCAATCAATAGCCAACAGCAAAAATGCAGCTGAAGACATGGCAAATACCATGCTGAATAACCTGCAAGGTGATATCGCCATTTTCAAATCTGCAACCGAAGGATTGGGCATTGCAGTCTATGAAAATTTGACCGCACCGATGAGAGAAGCAACTCAAGCTGGAACGGGCATGGTTGAATCTCTCTCCAAAGCATTGACCGACGGCGGATTGAATGGCCTCGTTGCGGCGGCTGGAAGCGTCCTTGCTGAGCTTGTTGCACAGATTGCAGCAGTCGTCCCGAAGGTTGTTCAGCTCGCAACACAGCTCATCCAGTCCTTTATCAGCGGCCTTCAGAGCAATGCACCTGCAATCGCTGCTGCTGTCGTGGCGATTGGATTGACACTGGTTCAAGGAATTTTGAGTGTGGCGCCGAGCTTCATTCAGGCAGGATTGTCATTGCTGTCGAATCTCGGCATTGGGATTGCCAATGCGCTGCCTCAACTGATTGCGTCGGCAAATGCTTGCGTTGTTCAAATTGTCTCAGCTTTTGTAAGTGCAGCACCGCAACTTCTCACTGCCGGAGCTGCTTTGATTTCTTCACTTGCGAGTGGGCTTGCGCAGGCAATGCCTAATGTCGTTCAGGCGGCAAAGAGCATTGTACCGAAAATTGCTGAAGGTATCACTTCTGCAATTCCGAAGCTGGCAAGTACCGCACAGAGCCTGATGGTGAATCTCGGAAGATTCATTGAACAGAATTTCCCGACCTTGCTGAAGGCTGGGCTTGAGGCTGTCGTAAAGATTACTGGTTCAGTCAGAGACAACGCGGGAAAAATCGTCGATGGAGCAATCGCACTGGCGAAAGCTCTTGCAAAGGGACTGATTGATAGCATTCCCACCATCATTGAGAATGTACCTACCATTGTCTCGAACATTGCGAATGTCATCAACGATAATGCGCCCAAAATCGTAAAAGCAGGAATTGAACTGATCGGTATGCTCATCAAAGGACTGATTCAAGCAATTCCTACGCTGATTGCCAATATTCCCAAGATCATCAGTGCTGTTGTTGATACGCTTCAGGCGTTCAACTGGATCAATCTCGGAAGCACGGTTGTAAGCAAAATTGCGAGTGGACTGTCTGGCGCGGTTGGTGTGGCGAAAAATGCCATGTCCTTTGTAATGAACGCCTTGAAGGGAGGAGCAGGGGATATTGTAAACAGCTTCTTCAACATCGGCAAAAACATTGTGCAGGGCTTGTGGAACGGCATCAGTTCCCTGGCAGGCTGGATCGGAAAAAAGATTTCTGGATTTGCGGCTGACATGGTTTCTGGCTTCAAGGCGCTTCTCGGAATCCATTCCCCGTCTCGCGTTATGCGAGATGTAATCGGCAAAAACATGGGACTCGGAGTTGTCAGTGGCCTGCTTGGAACGACCAAGCAGGTCGAACAGGCATCTGGAAAACTGGCGGACAAGGCCACAAGCGTTGATCTTTCCTCCCGAATGAAGTCCGTTGTCGCTGAACGAGCGACAGTTGTTGGAAATGACGGGGGACGCAGCCCAGAGGACAGAAACGGCGGCGGAGAAGGAATTGACTATGATAAACTTGCCAAAGCCGTTTGGAGAGAGGCGCCTGAAATGTCTCTTAATTGCGACGGCGAAAAAGTAGCAACAATTCTTGAACCGAAGATTTCGGAAAAGCAAGCAAACAAAGTAACAGATAAAAGAAGGAGGAATGGAACGTGAGTACGAGATTTAACCTTGCCAAGTATAATCTTGTTTCGACATCTCAGGCCACGTTTAAGGACTCCATCTGCTTTGCTGGAAGATGGCTTGCGCAGGCTGTTCCGAACGCCCAAATTCTTGATATCAGTATCGGCTCGGCGGCCATTGAAAGCACCACTTTTTCGAGAGTCAAGAAATCCGGCTCTTTCTTCGTGGACAGCAGAAATGGCGCGAGGCAGATTGTCGTTACTATCGAGTTGCCGCTAGAGAGAAAGAGCCGATCTGAGAATGCCCGAAAACTCCGCGCTTGGGCTGAAACTTCTGAACCTGCCCCTATGAGCCTGTATTGTGTCGATGGAGAGATAGAGGTATTGATGACGGATTTCAGCGAGTATTCTATCCGAAATTGGTGGGAACCCATCGAGCTCACCTTTACAGCTTGGAATCCATTTTTCGTTGATGTTGAGGCGCATAGCGCAGGTGTTGGAACGAAATTCACACTCGGAGGCAGCGGCGAACCTTTTGTTTGGATTGAACACGCTGTTTCGTCGGAGTTACAAGATCCTGAATGGGTCATTGATGGAGTGAAACGCATCAAAGTCCCCGGTACATTCAAAAACGGCACGCTCATCGTCGATTTTGAAACGCTGATGGTCTATCACGAAGGTATATCGGCTGCTGTAACGCCTGCGAGCAGATTCCCTGATTTTCGAGCAGGCAGTCATATCATTACAGGCCCTGACGGCGGTGTAGTGCATTGGAAGGAGAGATGGCTTTGATTGATGGCGATTTGATCTTTTTCAATGCGGATGAGTCGTATGCGTTTACTCGCGATGACGCATCCAAAGCTATTCACTACGAAGACGAGATGTACCTTGAGGCTTCTTTGCCTGTTGACAGCGGAAAGATTATCGCAGAGCGAATGTATGTTGGGTACTACGACTGCGATAACCAGTTTATCTTGTTCTGCATACATAAGCCTGTTGAAGATGTAATCCAGTCGGAGATCAGCTTCACTGCGGATATTGCAGCCATTGCTGAACTTGAGGATGTTGTGATTGAAGATAAGCGGCCGTCAAATTGTCAAGCTGGAGCGGCAGTCAATGTGGCTCTCGCTGGGACAGAATGGCATCTTGGGATTGCCGAAGCGACCGAGATTGCGACGAACTCGTTTTACTATCAGAGTGTCTGGAAATCGCTTTGCGAGATTCAGGAAACGTATGGATGCTATTTCCGTTTCAGAGTTGAGCTGACAGACGACGGCATTTCCGGCAGATACGTTGATGTTCTTTCTAACATTGGCAGGGATGCTGGACTCCGATTTGAGGTTGGCAAGAATGTCGATGGACTGAAAGTCAGCATTGATGACAGTCAGACCTGTACAGCCTTGTATGGGCTGGGCAAGGGGGAGGAGGTTGGCGTATCTTCTTCTGGAGATCCCACCTACGGCAGAAGGATAAACTTTGAGGATGTTGTATGGGCTGTTGCCGACGGAGATCCGTGTGATAAGCCGGCAGGCCAAGGCTACGTCGAGGACGTAGAGGCAACGGCCACTGTTGGCAGAAATGGAAAACCAAGGACGAAGGTTATCAAGTTCGATGATTGCACAGATCCAGAAGAACTCCTGCGTCTGACATGGGCGGAGCTTCAGCTCCGAAAGCAGCCGTCCGTATCGGTTTCTGCAACCGTCAGGGATATTGAACGTATCAAGGGATATGCGGGAGAAGCAATCCGTCTTGGCGATTATGCGACGGTCATTCTTGATGATACGCGCCATGTTTCGGCAAGGGTGATCTCTATCCAACGAAATCTGCTCAATCCGGCCGATACGCAAATCAAAATCGGTTCTGCTTCGTCGAATATCACAGATATGCAGGCGACCTCGGCATCTGAACTTGAAAAGCAGAAAGATTCTATCTCCATTGGAGCTGGCATTGCTGCCAAGAATCCCGATCTGTACAATGGAATCTTGAATACTATGGTGACTCGCATTCTCAGTACAGGAACAAATATCGACACCGATCCGACTGACGGCTCACTTATTTTCACAGCACCCGATGGAAACTCGGCAGTCAAGCTGACCGGCGGCGGAATCCTGATTTCTAAGAAGAAGGTTGGAGACAAGTTTGAATGGACAACTGCATTGACAGGAGAGGGCATTACAGCTTCTGTTCTGAATACAGGAGTCCTCAATGCCTCTCTTATCCGCATACTTGGCTCTAACAGCTTCTATTGGGATGCTCAGGCTATTTTCATCTATGATGAAGCGGACAGCTCACAAAGCCGCCAAATCCGCATAGGACTGTATGACGGAAAACATTACGGAATCGGGTATACGACCGATGGCGGAAAAACTTGGCAAAGCGCCATTGGATTCAACGGAGTTGTACTTGGTGCTGGAACAGTAGGAAAGAACAATCTCAGCCAAGAGCTGAAAAATGAGCTTGAAACCATTCGTGGGGTTGAGAGTATTACGGAATACTACCTCGCCTCCGAGTTGTCCAGAGGCGTTTCAACTGATTCCGATGGTTGGTCAACTGAAATGCAGACGATGACTGAAGAAAAGCCATACCTCTGGAACTACGAGCTGATTACTTACACCAATGGTACAAGCAGCAAAAGTGAACCCGTTGTCATTGGCATTAAAGGAACTGACGGAAGTGCCGGCATAGGGGTATCGTCCATTGCCAGCAAGTATGGTCTGTCTTCATCGGTTGAGGAGCAGCCGAAGGAATGGTACGATTCGCTCCCTGCTGATTCTGGCGATGCTCTGTACTTATGGTCGTATGAAATCATCTCGTTCAGCGATGGCACGGTCAAAGAGACAGAGCCGAGAATCAGCGGCTACCTCGGAAATGAGCAGATCACAATTTCTGCTTCAGCACCGTCTTCTCCGGCGGGTGATGATTTGTGGCTCGACACAGCTTCTTCTCCGCCAACGCTCAAGAGATATGATGAGCTGAAGGGATGGGAAGAATGCACTGTCAGCCGCGCAGAACTGGATAATATGTCGAAGCGTATTTCCAGCCATGATAGCAAGTTCATCCTCGTTGATGAGAAGATTTCTGCAAAGGTTTCTCAAACCGACTATGCGGCAGATATGGCCGGCAAAGCCAATACCGACGATGTTAAAGCACAATTCGATGCGGCAGCCGACTTGACGGCAAAGAACCTCCTGCTGAAATTTGCGGAAGCGCAAAAGTACACAGATGATAAGTCGTCCGCCTTTGATGAGTTCAGGACGGACGTTTTGATGTATTTCGAGTTCAGCACTGCCGGTTTGCTCATTGGCAAGAAAGATAGTGATTTCAAAACGCGGATTACCAATGAGAAAATGTCGTTCATGCAGGGAAGCGATGAGGTGGCGTTTATCCAGTACAACCGAATGTATATTACCGAGGCCAGAATCACAGATCGGCTTTCGATTGGAACAGAGGAAAATGGCTACTTCGACTGGGTTACGACCGAAGATGGCCTCGGTCTGAAATGGAAGTGATGAGGAATGGCGAGATACAGTGTAACGTACCGTGGAACTTATGGAGGATATGGCGCAGGAACAGCAGGACGAGATATCGAGCTGTCCGGAGAAGCTATTCCTTCCGAAAAGTTGATTACAAGCATTACTTATACGCTTGATATGTCGGCTTCTGCATATAGTTCCTCACAGAACTGGCGCATGATTGAAATGACCATAGAAGGGTCTGGTATCTATGCGGATGAAGACGAGATCTCAATGGGTGGAAGCAATCGTATTACACTTGAGGGATCGCTGAATTTTTCGAGGGCGGATATCTCCGCTTTTGCCAGCGGAACATTCACTTTGCATACCAAGGCGAACTGTACTGGATCGGCCAAGTCGTTCATGAATGCCGTGACCATCACAGTCAACTATAAAGATGTATATGCTGTCTCTGATACATCAGTTCCATCTTCGGTTGAAGCTGGAAATACAATTGAGATTTCTGTAAGTAATCCAGAGATTTCTGAGCTTTATCATGATGTGATCTGCTCCTTCGGAACGTACAAAACGACGAAAAGGATCCCGCTCGGAGGAACGACGGTGAGCATATCCGTTCCGCTCGATTGGTGTAATGCGATCCCCAATTCAGTGTCTGGAACGGCAACTGTTGCAACAAACGGCTATGAGGCGGATGGAACGCCTGTTGGGTCTACAACGGTTACTGTGACGATTGAAGTACCTACGAGTGTGAAGCCTTCTGTCGGCGGAGTTGCGGCTGAAAGAATCTCAAATGGCGTTCCAACTGATTGGGGAGAGGTGTACGTACAAAATATCTCTGGCATCAAGTTGACCATCGGAACATGCAGTGGAGCGTATGGAAGCACGATCCAGTCGTATGTGTTTGGCGGCGCAGCAGCTTCTTCGGGCAGAGAAAAGAATTGCACTGTAAATCCTATCGACAGCAGTGGAAAGCTGGCTTTTACTGCGAAATGTGTTGATTCCAGAGGCAGGGAGTCGGACGAATTTCTGTTTCAGATTGATGTACTTCCGTATGCTGTGCCTGCAATTTTAGGTGCAATGGCATATCGCTGCGATTCAGAGGGAACATCCAACGAACAAGGAACGTACATTCGGGCTGAAGCGGCGGTTTCGAGTTCCCCATGTGCAAAGTCTGATGGAACAGCTAGAAATGTCATCACGCTCAAATGCCTGTATCAGAAGGTAGGAGATTCTACGTGGAAAAACGGCATTGAAAGTATGATCCCCGGCACATTTTACACATTTGGAGATGGAACGGTTGAGACAACAAGCACCTATCAGGTCAAGTTTGTTGTCAGCGATGCTTTCAAGACTGTCGAGAGAATTTTTACCGTATCGACTTCACAGTACCTTTTGTTCTTTCGCAGAGGAGGCACTGCCATCGGCATCGGGAAGAAGTCTCGCGACGATGCTCAGTATGTGATTGACATTTCCGAAGATTGGACGGTACTGTATGGCAATTTGAATGTCACAGAAATCATCAAGGCGATGGCATCTGCGCAAATCCCTGATATCGTATACAGTCCGACGCAGCCTGAAGCAAAAGCCGGACGCATCTGGCTCAAACCGAAGGGGTGATTTGATTGGCAACTTTCAAAGTAAACGGCGTTGCCATGTCGCAAACCCAAGGAGCAGTTCGCGTACCGGCCGCTTCTTCATTCACGCTATCTTGGGAAGGACTGGAAGCTCCCAGCAACTACAAAGAAGCATTTGAGATATACCTAACCGACCGCAGTGCAACTTTATCATGCTCTGCTGGTTCAAGTGCAGACGGAATTTACTTTGTTTCATCGGCTGATTATTTCAGCGATTATTCCGACCCTAAAAAGATCATTGGAGCCTCTGGAACGGAAACGGTGACATCCTCGGTATCTCTGAATGGAAAGACCTTGTGCCTTACCTATACAGGAACATTTGCAGGATGGAACACGTTCTACATCACCTTTTACGACCCCGTTACGTTGACAGCTCCTTCTAACCTCAAAGCATCTCAGTCTGGAACGAACGTCACGTTCTCATGGACTGCGGCTGTGGCCTCTGGCGGCAACGGAGGAATTACCTATAAGCTGTTCAATTTGTCTGATGGTGTGGTCGTTACTTCAACCACAGCAACGAGCGTAACGATTGCCGCATCGACACTCGGCTATGCCAACATGCAGTGGCGCATCATTGCTGAGTATGACGGTCACACGCAGAACAGCGCGTCGATTTATTTTGAACCGAAAGCCCCGTCTCTCAGCACGCCTGCAAAGCCTACTGTTACAATCAGTGGAAACAAATTCGCCGTTTCTTGGTCGGCTGCATCTGGCACATACGGAACAGGAAATGTGACCTATGTGCTGCATTATGGAAATAAAGCGACTGGGTACTTTGAGTCTTCCTTCGATGTCGGGACTGCAAGGACGTACACAATCGAATTTACCGACTGGTCGATGCAGCACGGATTCACCGTCACAGCTCGTTATTCAGGCTTGGAAACGGACAGCGAAACGACCTACATCACTACGCCTACTCCAACGCTCACAAAACCGGGCGCCCCGCAGGTTTCCCAAACTGGAAGAAAGGTGACTGTCACATGGGCAGCCGCAAAAGGAAGCAACGGCGTTGGAGATGTTTACTACTATCTTTTCGCCGGATCGGAAGATTCTGTTGTTTACCAAGGTGCTGGAACATCGGCCGTCATCACGCCGCCTGCCTATGATGAAAGAAAAGGTTATTTCGTCCTTGCGACGTATTGCGGTGCAGAACAGTGGAGTGCGACGACTTATTTTACAGCGAACAGTCCACAGCTCACGTCATCAGGCACTCCATCAGTTTCGTATTCTGATGGAGTTTTTACTCTGTCTTGGGAAGCAGCCGGCGGCTCGTATGGCGATGGAGAGGTCACTTACACCGTTTTCTATGGGGATGCTGCAAACGGATTTAGCTCGAAGTCAAAGTCAGTTGGCACAGCGACGACTACGGCCATTGCGATGTGGATAGAGGATGCGGAGTGTCGATTCTGGATCCGCGCCAACTACTCAGGGAAAACGGCAGATAGCAGCTATGCTTCGATTGTAGTTGGCAGTCATAGAACTGTAAACTATTGCGTTCCTGACACTGGACAATTTGTTCAGTGCATTGTGTATTATTGCGCAGACGGGATTACATTCACAGAACAGATACCCCATTACTGCTCGGATGGGCAAAATTTCGTTGAATGCTCGAATTAAAGAAAGGATGAATGAAAATGTCAAAAATGACGATGTACCCTGCCATCAACAACAGCCCTACGGCTGTTCTTTCCGCCTCGATTACCGCTGATGCAAAGGAACTTACGGTTGATGACATCACCAAGTTGCCTGAAGCACCGAATATCCTGACCATCGGCACGGATTCTGATGCAGAACTTGTTCTGTACACCACGAAGTCTGGAAGCAAGATCAGCGGCTTGACCAGAGGATTTAATGGAACTATTGCAAAGACGTGGGACTCCGGAACTATGGTGTATCGAGCGTATACCGCCTATGACCACGATTCGTTCATGGCAAACATCAAAGAGCTTGAACGGTCTTCTGCAACCAAGCAGGATAAAGGCTCATCCGGATATCTTGCTCAGTTTGATGAAACCGGAAATCCGATTAGCAGCGAAAAGAAAGTGTCTGATTTTGCGACCAGCGAGCAAGGGAAAAAGGCCGATTCTTCCGTGCAGAGCGTGAAATTCGGAGAAGCTGCGCTGTCTAAGGACGTAGCAGGTGCTGTTGCAATCCCGACAAATAAAGCCGGCGGCGCAGTCGTCCTTGATGAGAATGGCCTCATTGCTCCTGCATACATCCCCGGCTTGCTTGTTCACCGCTGGGGTGTTCTTGTACCCGCTGACAGCTCTGCCGTCTGCACGAGGCTGTATGAGGCTGAGGGAATGGTTGCAAACGCTCACAAAGGCAGTTTCAACCAGAACCTGCGCAATGACTTCGACGACGTGTTCCTGATGGCTGGGATGAAAGATACCATTGGGTATGACATCGAGAAGAAAAAGGTGATTGCCAGCAGCGCAGATGGAACGATTGCTCGCGACGGATCTTCCGGCGACATCTTTAAGCGCAAACCTGCGCACTATCGCATGAGAAAGAAGCTGGCTGACGGCAGCGAGATCAGAGCTTTTGCAGATGGCCCACTGCCGGGATATGAGTACGTACCTGAAGTGCTGTACCCCGTCTATCTGGCATCTGCTTATGACAGCACCGCCGAGAGCAATAACGGAACTGGAAAGCTCCGCAGCGTAAGAGGAACAGTGCCGCTCACCGAGGTTTCTCTCCAGAATTTCCAGACTAAGGCGACAAATACGGGCTGTTCCATTCTCGATGTGACACATGCTTCTGATCTTGCGGATATGATGCTGATCGAGTTCGCAAACCGCAATATGCAGACTGCCATTGGTAATGGAATCAGTTCACATAATTATACTGGCTACCCTGTTCAGAATACTGGCTCTGCAAACTATGTCGTCCTGACAAACGCACAGGCAGCAAACTTCAACAAAGAGTATTGCACCGTCACTATCAGTAAAACCAGCAGCGGAGCGCATGACCTTGCGTGGTGTCGCAAGATTACTGCGATCACTGACATGGGTGATGGAAACAGCAAGATTGAGTTTGATGGAGCCGCTGTTACGCTTGTCGAGGGAGCATACGCCAAGGCGAGCAAGAACCTGCTTGGTCAGGCAGACGGCATCCTCGTTGGATCCGGCTACATCGGTACTGATGGAAAATCTTCTGTCTGTTATCGCGGTATTCAGGATGTTTACGGACACGTATTTCAGGGATTGCTTGGGCTGCTGAAGCTCGGCACGCATCCGCCGAAATACTACTTCTGCGACGATCCGACTAAGTATGCAATGTCTGTTACTGCTGATTATCGCGAGATCGGAGAGTGTAACATTGACGCTGAAGGATATGTGAAGTCTGTACTTTACAATGAAACGGCGCCGTTTGCAACTTCACTGATCGCAGATGAAGTCGGTGCTTCTTCTGCAACGTATTGGTGTGACTATGTTTGGCGAAATGCGAAGCCGGACGCTGAAGAATCATCGCGCTTGCGTGTTCCCTTTTTGGGTGGGCCCTGGTACAACGGTTCCGGTGATGGCCCTTGGTCTGTGCCCTGGAGCTATGCTCCGTCGTGGACGGGCTGGAACTGCGGGGCGCGTCTCCTCGTTACTCCTCCTTGGGGGGTGCGGGGGGCGTAATCCCCCTGCCGTAGCTCGGCAGTTAATTTTGCAAAGTTAATTTTAACTTTACGGGTAAACGACTGGCGCTTGCGTGTTCCCTTCTTGGGTGGGAACTGGAACAACGGTTCCAATGATGGCCCTTGGTATGTGAACTGGAACTATGCTCCGTCGTGGACGAACTGGAACTACGGGGCGCGTCTCCTCTTACTCACAAAGTAAGATCCCATATGGTCGTTTATTCGGTGTGTATGGCAAAAGCCATACGCTGAAATCAGTCCAAAGGAGGAGCCTCAGCGAGAAGCGATTTGCGTTGAGGATATCTGCATATTGAACCGTCATGGCAAAGCGGCATGTCCAGACGTGCTGAACAGCTTATGCAGATTGGGTTAGTAGCTACGATGACTCTACGGTGTAAATCGCATCGAAAGCCCTATTGGAATAAGAGGATAACAATGCCGAAAAGAGTTGGCAATATATTTGGCGAAGTCGCCTGCGATGGAAATGCGAGAGCGGCTATAACAAACGCTTCAAGAGGAAAAAGAGAGCGACCGACAGTCAAACATGCGCTGAATGAGATCGAAAGACATAGCGCAGAGCTTGTTTCGCTTGTCGGAGAAAGGCGGTATGCACCAAGCCCGTCCATCAACGTCATGATTCTGGACGGGCCGCACAAGAAAGTAAGGAAAATCGCCATGCCAAAGTTCTGGCCTGATCAGTGCGTACACTGGATGGTTATGCAGGTCGTGCAGCCCCTCATCGTGAAAGGCATGTACGAACACAACTGCGGCAGCATCCCCGGAAGAGGATCTAAAGCAGCACTTGACTATGTACAGAAAGCACTCGAAACAGATCCTCAGCATTGCGCATGGTGTCTGAAACTTGATGTTGAGAAGTATTATGAGCATATCAATCATGACCTGCTGAAACAAAAATTCAGGCGTATCATAAAAGATCCTGATGTGCTTAGACTTCTTGACTTAATCATAGACAGCTATGAAATTGGCGTTCCGATTGGCTACTACACGAGCCAGTGGTTCGCCAATTTTTATTTGCAGGACATCGACCACAGAATTAAAGAACGGCTGCATGTTCCGCACTACGTCAGGTATATGGACGACATGTTGCTGATGGGATCGAACAAAAGAGAACTTCTCAGAGCCAAGAAGATTATCGAGAACTGGTTTGCTGAAATAGGGCTAAAGATTAGAACCAATGTCGAAAACCCGTCTAAAAAGAACTGGGAGATTTTCAGACCGAGAGAAGTAGGCGTTGAGTTTATCGGAACTCGGTTTGTACCCGAAAAGGTCAGCGAGACTGCACATCTTTACTGCTGGCATCGGGAAATGAACAAACAAACCATGTTGCGAATGACGCGGACGTTTAGAAAAATTGCGCTCAAGGGGTATCTGTCATACGAAGATGCCTGTGCGGTTGTTTCGTATTATGGAATTGCGCGGTCTGGAAATAACTGGCAGTTTGAGAAGAAATGGCTTCGCCCATTTGTCAGTTTCGAGAGAGCAAAGGAGGTAGTATCCATTGAAAGTCGTAAGCCGAGAACCATTAAGAAAAAGCTACGAAGTCAGCGGAGATGGAGCGTTGCGCGATGTGACGGTGAGTACACTGCTGGGAATCACGTCTGATGGTGGTTATCGCTATGAAGTTTATGAGCTGCATGGCGTTCCACGGGAGTACGCGACGAAGGAAAGCATCGAGCATTGCTTCAACGCTTGGCTGGCTGCTGGAGCGGCTGTCGAGTATGAGCGTGAGGCACTGAAAAAGGCGGTTCTCGATGTTGCTGAGAAGATTAAGGAAGGTGAGATGTAATGGTTGAAATCAGAGCCGACAAAGCACCGCTTGTTGAAGTTGAAAAGCGGGAAAATGGAACTGCACTTATCACTGTTCGCCAGTATACGGGCGAGATTCAATCCGAAACGGAAGATGGGTCTGCTGTTTCCTACGAGTATGCCATGTACCAGTTCGATGATATCTGGTCTGAGGATCTTGCGGACAAGGTGGCAGGCTCTATGGATGCTGTTCTTGAGGCATGTCGAGCCAATGAAATTCGGAAGGCAGAAAAGGCGGAGGCACTTATGCTTGATGCCAATAAGGTGCTTCAGGAACAATCGGTCAACAACATGTTGGCCGTCACTGAACTGTATGAAACGATGATTGGAGGCGAGTGATGTGTCGGCGATTGCGAAGATCTATGCGGAGCTTGTCAAGAATGGCTTCAAGAAGATTGAGGAGGTTCCGCCGCGTATTCGCAAGGAAGTGGAAACCCTTCTTGCAAAGGAAAATTGATGCCATCTTCTGGAAAGAGGAGTGATTCTGTGGCTGTGTTTATCGGACTGATTCTTATTTGCATTGTCATGTACGCTGCTTGCTATGAGGCAGGCAAGTATGATGATGAACAGGAGAGGAGGCGACGCAATGGCCGTTAATGGGGATGTCGGCGCCCGATATATGATTGAGCAGCTTGAAAAACCAACTCCATATTCCGAAGCTGACTGCATCCAAGCTGCGGTTGTCAATGTCATCAGGCATTGCGCGGGCGGCGACCCGTCGTATAGATGCGGTGGGTGTACAGAGCTATGGAACAGCATCGACTCGTCGCCGAAGTACAAATTCATAACGGAACGGCTGACAATCGCTGAGGCAAAGCAAAGAGGGTTGCTCATTGGCGATCTGCCCTGCATTTATGATGAAGCCACAGGAAAGTGTGAACATATTGGGTATTACATGGGTGGAATTGGAGGATATGAGGTTATTCATAGCAGCCAAACCCGCCAATGGGTTGCTGCTACTCAGCTCAAAAATGGGTTCACCCACATTCTGCGGCATCGACTCATCAGGGGTGTGTCACCGTCTGCGGTAAATGATACTATCGACAAAGATGAAAGCGAGATGATTGATATGAGTGCGTTGTATCAGGGAACTGTCTGTACAGATGAGGGTGGCCATCTCAACCTGCGGTTGAAGCCGTCCACCGCAGGTCGAGTTCTTGATGAGCTTGAGAACGGATCCTCTGTCAGCGTCCTTGAAGAAACGAATGCGAGCTGGTTGAAGGTTTCTGCCGGAGCCAGAACTGGCTATGTATTCCGTCGTTACATTCAGAAGAAAGCAGGATCTGCTGAAAGCACGGATGACGCGGAAAACACGCAGAACGGATTTGGTGTTTTCATTCCGTGCAACACGAAGGAGACGGCAGATGCTGTTGCTTCCTGTTTTGCAAATGCGGTCGTCTGCAAGCGGGGAGCGGATGATTGATGACTGAACGTGCCTTTGAGTGGCTGAAGACGTGGTGGGCGTATTTAACGCTGCTTGGGACAATCGCTGGAACCATTTATGCCAAACTGATCGTTCCTGTCGTCAAACGTCAGAAGGAGAAGAAAAAGACCAAAGAGGCTCAGCAACAAAAGATACTTGATACGCTTGCTGATATCAAATCCGAGCTGAAGGACATCCGAAAGGATATGTCTGCCCTTGGCGATGATGTTGGCACATTGCAGCACGAAAGGTTGCAACAGGGCTATCGCTACTATATGAAACGGGGGTGGTGCGAGTCCGCTCAGAAGGAATCTTTGACTGCCATGTTTGATGCCTACACTGCACGTGGGCGAAATCATTTGTACGCATCATATCGTCAGGATTTGGAAAATCTTCCCGAGGTTGAGCCGGGCATTAACTGGGGGGCTAGACAGAATTGAGGATTGGAGAAAGCTATATTCAGTACAGCAAAATCTTCACAGCCGCCGTTGGTCTCGGCTATGCCATTCAGGTTATCGCCACCATGACGATGATTTGCCTGTTTCCTGAAGTTGCAGAGTATCTGCTCGAAGTCCTCAGCACCACGACCAGTCTGTTTGGACTGGTTTTTGGTTGTTACACAAGCAACAGCGTGTTGGAGAAATTCAGCACAGCGAAGAAGACAGTGGACAAGGCTCTCGGAAATTCCGCGCCACCCACTGTTGGATGAACAGGGTGTTTGCCCAGAAAGAAGGTATACCATGATTGATCTGTCCTATATCATCGGTTGCGCAATTGCCGTCTTGCTTGCTATCATTTGCGTGAAGGTTTGGCCTGTCATCAAGGCTGCGATCCCTCCGACCGCATTGGCCGTCGTCGGATGGTTGGCCGAGAGTGTTGTTCGGGCGGTCGAAGCCGAATTTGGCGGAGGGAACGGAGAAGCCAAGCGCGAGGAAGCCTTTAAGCGGATCAATGAGATGCTTGCTCCGTTTATTGAATTTTGCGAGAAGATGGGATTCACGATTGATACCAAGATTGTATATGAGGCGATTCAGGCGGCTTGGTATAAGTTGAACTTGGATCAGATTCTCGCCGGAGTCAAGCAAACCGACGCGCAGGAAAGCAAGTGATATGTGCCGTGCATGGGTCGAAAGCCTATGCACGGCGTTTTTTACGTTTACAAAGAAAAATAGCACCATATAGTTTATTTCGGAAAAGTACAATGCCATAAAGCCGCTACACAGCCCTACACAGAATACGGAAAGCTACTAATCCATTCTACCCTTGGCTTTGAGAAAAAGGCGGTAGGCATTTATGCACATTTTTACAACGAAAAATAGAATATTTACGCAATAGTTTCTCCAATATTGATTATATAAATATTTCAAATAATTTCGCAAAAACTATTTACAAATTGTTATTAAAATGTTACGATACGTCCGTAATTAAACAAAACACTAAATTGAATCCAACGTATACGTTCTTCCGTAACTGAGGCTTTGCAGATCGCCGGATTGCCGACGGCCGGCAAAGCCCCAGAAGGAAAATGATCTGGGCGGAAAGGACGGAAAACATGAAGAATAATTCTAATTGGTATGGGGTGTACGTTGGAGACAAGCCCGTTCACAACAGAAATGATCTTGTCTACGCTTCTCGCAAACGCGGCGCGATCACGACCGACGCGGAACTAATTGAGTTTTGCGAAAAGGTCACTTGCGGTTGGACTGATCTCGGAATAAAGAGAGGATTCCTTCATTTCTATTTGAGTGATTCCGAAATTGCTCAACCTCGACTTAGCCTAACCGATGACGAGTTCAAACGTCTCAAAGAAATTCAAAAGGTTGCTCGCGAAGAAGAAAAACGCAAGGAAGACGCCCGCCAATGGAAGAAGGTTCGGACGATTCGGTTTGAGGACGGCTCGTTGAATGAAATGTATGAGGACAAGGATGGCAACAAAAAGACCGTTTCCATTTTTTGTCCGAAAAGCAAAAGAAGATACGGAGATGAGTATTGCGGATATTAAAGGTTTATAATTGAAATGGACTGGTCTCTTTCGAGACCGGTTATTTTTTTATTTATTAAGAAAAAACTATTTACACCAAGAAACGGTACTGCTACGATACGCCCGTAATAAAAAACAACCCAACCAAGGAGGAAAAAAGAAAATGAAGAAGCATCGTTATACGGTTGTAATTGATGGAAAAGAGGCGTATTGGGGGGATCATATTCCTTACCTCAAAAAACAAGCCGACTTTGATTTCCAATATTTCGGTGCCTTTTTTGCAAAGATTATGTGTTACAACAAGGTCTATTGCACGAGAACCCATGATACCGAATGGCATTGATTTGCAGCATCTAACAAAGTGATCCAATGATAAATGAAAGAGAGGAACAAGAAAATGAAGGTTAATTTTACGGCAGAAATGAGGAAGTATATCGCCTTTGCGGAAATGCCCGCCGTGAAGAAGGTTATGGAGTACGCGAAGGAAGATGCTTATTCAGCCAAAGACTGGGCGAAAGTCGCCACTAGGATAGTTTTTGACGATAACGGTGCCAAGGTAATTGAAGCAACGGCGAGGATTGCAAAGAATCAGCGCGTTTGGGACGCTTTCGACGAAGAGACGCGGCACATTGACATCTGGGTCGAATTTACCGCATTTAGCGAGTATCGTAGCAGTTTTATTATCGCGGGCGTATATCTGACCGACTTGTGGCAGCTCACAACGGACAATGCCGATGAGATCAAGTCCCACATGTATATCCGGCAATTCAAAGAGGTCAATGTTTGAGGCTTTACACGCCGCCTGACAGCAGACGGCGAATAAAGCCCCAATAAATCCAAGGAGGAGAGCTGAATGAAGGAAACATATCAAATCCCTATGGCAGTAAAGCCTGAGATTGACAAGGTTATTGCAAGGATCCAGAAAAAAGCGGCGATATATGGAAAATTGTTCAGTATTGAAGAAGGTGATGCTCATTTCGAGAAACGCCGTTGCTTCGCCGATGATTTCGGCGTTGCTTATGAGATTGGCACTGAATTTGTCGAAATGTATGACCTGACCATTGAAAGCGAAATAGTCAAAAGAGACGGGTTTGAGATTGTCGCAAGGATTGAGCATCTCGAAGGTGGAAATATCGTCCAGATGTTTTCTGAAGATGGAGATCCGTCATGGAGTCACATTTTGCCATGTTGCGAACATTGCAGGTCAAAACGCAAACGTAATGTGACGTTTATGGTCAAGGGACCGGACGGCTTCAAGCAGATCGGAAGATCGTGCCTGAAAGATTATAGCGGCATTGATCCTCAGCGCATCGGTATTCTAAATGAACTCCGAGATCTGATTTTGAAAGATTCGATTGACAGATTTGATTTCGATTCGCATAGAGATGCAATTGCTTATGAATGCAAGCAAGTGCTTGCCATTTCGCTTATGATGGTCGATCAGTTCGGATATACTAAAAGCTCGGAAAACGGATCTAATAAAAGCCGTGTTATGAAAGTATTGGCAGAAAATGAACAGCCGAGCAACGAGTATCTTCAGAAAGCCGATGAGATTATCTCTACTATCGAAGCGATGGATGACACAGATGCTTCTCAAGAAGATATGATGAATGTAAAAGTAATTTTGTCCAGAGAGTATTGCAAGAACAGTCACATTGGCTATCTTGCGTATTTGCCTGTCGTATATCGCAGATATACCGAGAAGATCGAGAAAAAGAAAGAGATGTTCGACAAAATGGCTGGTTCGTCATGGGTTGGCGAAGTTGGAAAACGGATTGCAGTTGAAGTCATGGAAACGAAACTTGTTCGGTGCATAGAGGGATACTACGGAACGACATGGATGTATAAGATGATTGATGCACATGGAAATGTATATCTTTGGTATGCTTCAAGACCATTTCGAAGAACCATAGACGGTATGCTCATTAGTTTTGAGTCAGGAACGATCAAAGCAACAGTTAAGGAACACTGCGAGTATCAAGGCATAAAAGAAACCGTACTTACTAGATGCACGGTTGCATAAAAGGAGGAAGATGCTATGAGCACCAACGATGAATCTGTTCTTTTCGTGTCTATCAAGAAAGTCATTGACGGTAGAGAAAGCCTAATTGTCCTCGGCGGAGAAGAACTTTGCTCTCTCTTTGAACAAGTCCAACACCAGTATGATGTTCAGGATGTGATGAACGAGGCTGAGGTTGTTGGCTTTCCACTCAGAGACTATGGCCGGCAGGAGATAGAAAAAATTGCAAGGTTATACCGAGAGCGCCTAGATAATTCAGATTATTGGCCAGCGGTTGCGCGTTCGGCTATCAGAGATGTTTTGCGTGTCCGAATTTAATAGAAAAGCCATCCTTGAACGGCAAGCAGGGATGGCTTCTTTATATCAAAAAACTTTTATTTTTCTCGGAAAAACCATTTACAAACAGGATAAAATATTATACGATACGCATGGTGATTAAATAATAATCAAATGATTAAATCAGTCACCGAAAGGAGGAAGCCTCCGATGGGTCGGAGAAAGAGGAAAAGCCCCAGAACCGAGACTTGGATCGAAATAATCAAGCTACTCACTGCAATGACAATGCTTGTAAAAGCGATCGTTGATCTCTGGAACTAAGGGCGGGACGGGAGCTGGCGGGAGCCAGCCCCTGATCCTCTTTCATTCTATGCTTGTTTGGAGCAAAAGTCAATGAGAAAGAAAATTTCTTGGGGCGCATTTGCCGCTCTGCTCGTTATGCTGGCGATTGAACTCTTGTATGGTCGTTCGTGGCAGCTCGATGTGTGCATTGTGGCTGCCGCTTGCGTAGAGATCGTTTGCTGCGCTGCATACTTGGTCAACATGTAAAACTGATGATGCCCGATCTGGATGACAGGTCGGGCGGTTCTTGTTTTTGGAAGGGTGTTGTGTTATGAACCGATATACTCTGATGGTTGAGAGGCAGAAGAAGGAGCTGTATGAGCTGCTTGGAACAATGCCTGCTGCATACGTCTATAACGAGAGCCAGCTTGTAGAAGGGTTGGAGAAAATCGGACTTAAACCAGATCAGGCGGATAAGGCGTGTCGAGTTAGAAACACTGGAGCAATAATCAGAAAGTCCGACGCTGGTAGGCTGCTCGACCTTATTCAGCACCATCACAATGAGCGAGTTAAAGCCATTGAAGCTGACTCGACAGGAGAAGAGTTTATTGTTGAAATGTTCGAGCATGGTGCGGAAAGCTACTTGAATGAGGAAGTGCTTGACGCATCTAAGATAAGTGCCGCCATCGGTTTATCGCTTCATGATATTGAAAGCGATAGCAGACTATCTCATGCACTGAACATCGTACTTGAAAGACACAGCGGAAAAGAGGCGTGATTATGGGACGAGGGAATTTTTGCGCAAGCGGTGATCTGGCGATGCAGTGGTACATTGATTACGACCAGTTCACCTCGGAAGATGGAGAGTATGACGAGCTGTTCCAGCATGAGATGGTGAACTATGAAATGGTCAACCAGATTATGAAGCGATATCCGTCTTTTTGGAAGACGAATGCGTGGATTCGTCGCGATGCACATGCACTTCTGGAAAATAAGCTGTTTTATATCGGTATTGCCGACAATGAAAATACACTGGCGGTTTTCATTAGCAGCAAAGATGAGTTTGGTACCGGAAGAATGGCGATCCGCCATTTTGAGGGCTACAAAAAGGGAATCCAGAAGATCCTGCTTGAGCTGTTTGGCGAGATATACGTCAGAACGAGCGCATGGACTTCAGCAAGGATCACGGAGGAGGAAACCGATAATGCTGTATGATACGATAAGGGAGGCTACACACGAATGGGGACGCGAGTTCAATGCTGTTCCTCGTGGTATCGTCGAAAAGCTCATCAAGGCAGACGGAGGTGCTGGCAATGCGATCTCCGAAGTGACTCCGCCGTCCGTTGGAAACTACGTATATGTTTTCGATAAAGAAGCTCATGGCATAGTCGTTCAGCACCTTGACGACGATAAATACCTCATCGAGCTGGATGATGGAGAGCAGGTAGAACTCAACGAAGATAGCTTTGAGGTTGAATACGACGATTATCTCCCCATGTGGAATACAATGTGGGCGTTTAATGACTTCTGCGACAACTACTGGTTGGAGAACGGAGGTTTGCAGATCATGGCTGATTGTGGATTCAGAATCTATGAGCAGGAAGATTATGGGTACATCTTCGGGATAGACGGATGCGGATATGATTTCTACGAGGCACATTGGATTCCGCTCTATAAGGCAAGGGGATTGCGCTGGCATAAGGAGGATGCCGTATGATCTATACCGTCAAGATTGAGGAACACTACGCTTGGACTGTACAGGTTGAGGCTGCATCACAGGAGGAAGCCGAGAAGATCGTCAGAGATGGATATGCCAGCGGAGACGAATACCAGAGCGGAGAGCTGCTGTATGGCGAAACTGAGGTCAATGCTGTTGTAGAAGATGAAGTTGCGACTGCGTAAGATATAGGCCGGAAGCATCGGAGGAATCCGACTTCTGGCTTTCTTTTTTTATTTACGCCCAAGCCCCTTCTATTTACTTCATATAATACCCTAACATCCGTCAAAATGCCTTTAACCTACACTTTACTACCATAGCAAGAAAAGCCGCCACAAGGCAAAATAAAGGGCAATGCACAAGATGGACTTCGATTAGCAAATTACGCACTCGCAAGAGATAGCAGCTTACGAGAATGAAATCCTGCCTCGCATACACATTGGGAAGCCCATGTACGACTACCTCCGGACGAGGCTGCGCGCGGAAAAGCGGCTGGGCATCACGCCCTGCGTCCGCTGCGCGAGCAACCCCGGCGGCCCGGGGCACGCATGGGTGAAGGCGCGATTCGTGGACGCGACGGGCGCGGGGCAGCGCGTCGCCGAAGCGACGGTGGAAAGCAGCATCCTCGGCGGGGTGAGCGTGAGGCGGATCGAATACATCCCGGCGACGGCGATGGACAATCCGCACATCACGCGGGACTACATCGTGGAGCTGGAGCAGAAGCCCAAGGCGCTGCGGGAAGCGCTGCTTCTGGGAAAGTGGGACGCATTCGACGGGCAGGCTTTCCCGGAGTTTGTGGACGATCCGGCACATTACGAGGACGGGCTATACACGCACGTCATCAAACCGTTCAAAATTCCATGGCACTGGACGCGGGTGGTCAGCTTCGACCACGGATACACGCGGCCTTTTTCTTTTGGCGTTTGGGCGGTGGACGAGGAGGGACGGGTTTACCGATACAAGGAGCTTTACGGCTGCGTGCCGGGGGAAGCGAACGTCGGCGTGACCTGCCCGCCCGGAGAAATCGCGCGGCAGTTGGCCGACTTGATGGAGCCGGAATTTGAGGAAGGCATACACGTCTGCGGCATTGCCGATCCCGCCATCTGGGACAGAAGCCGGGGACTGAGCGTGGAAGAGCAGATTCGAAAGGTATTCAACGGCGTGATCTTTATGAAGGGGGACAACACGCGGCTGCCGGGAAAGATGCAGCTGCACGAGCGCCTCAAATTTGACGAGGAAGGGCGGCCGATGCTCTACGTTTTCGAAAACTGCCGGGACTTTCGACGGACGATCCCGGCGCTGGTCTACGACGCGCGCAGGCCGGAGGACATTGACACCGCGGGCGAGGATCACATCTATGACGAGACACGATATTTTTTGATGTCAAGGCCGATTGCGCCGAGGCCGCGAAAGGGATTCGACGAATGAGGGAATGTCTTTCGATGATTGCGGGAGGGAACTCCTTCCACCGCCTGCGGGCGGTCCCCCTCCCTCGAGGAGGGAGGTCTTTGGGGAG
>OLRV01000083.1_pt1 | contig 83032 bp, 65 predicted proteins | sample 1672421 | NCBI WGS metagenome assembly OLRV01 (sample SAMEA3136684, study PRJEB25190) | human gut metagenome | biome: human gut; feature: human-associated habitat; material: faeces | place: Austria | collected 2013
TGTGCCCCTGAGCCCTTGGGGTTACTGGCCCCAGATGAGTAAAATGGAAAACCTCGGCGATTTTTCGGATTTTCGGCTGTCCGCGCCACGCGCTCTGTTCGGTATAGTGCCGAGTTGAGAGGCTGGAAGCCTTGCTACGCAAGGGATTGCGGTGTTCGGTAAAAAACCGGAAAACCTGCGGCCTTTTTGACCCGCAAAAAGGTTTTCTACTTTTTGCAGTATACCATCTTGGAAAGATTTTGTCAATTTCAGTCAAGAGGGATCAATAAAAAACGATTTCCTTCACTGAGGCAAAGGAAATTCACCGGGTGAATTTTTCTTGAATTGACGGATTATTTTTTCTAGGTTGCGTTTAAGAATTAGCTATGCTATCATGGAAGGAGCAAAGACAACGACGTGATATAAGAAAAGAGCTCTTCAGCACTGCAATGCTGAAGAGCTCCCTATATCACAGCTCACATCATGACTGCAATCGCGATGTGACTCTCTTATCGGAAGAAGCATTTCCGATAAAATAACTGTGGATGTCTTCTATCATTGTAGCAAAGATAGAACTAGAAAACAAGAGCTCTGTGAAAGAAGATATCATGAGATTCTGGCCCCGGTGCATCTGCACGAGCGAAGGGGGCCGTCTCCCCTACCATAGCGCAGTCTATCGAGGCGCTAGGATTGGTAGGGCTCCTGCAGGATTTTATCGATACGAAATCAAGGTCTGTCCGATAAGGGCAGGCCTTTTTGTATGGCACGAATGAGAATCCAGATAGGAGTGAGACAATGAAAAGAGTCGGCTGCAATCCGTGGCAGGATGCGAAGCGGAAGACGGAATATCTGCAGGCGCGGTATGCGTCTGTCTCGCCGTGCCGTTTTTACGACGAGATTCTCGGCCACATTGAAGACGAGCCGGATTTCCAGCTCTGCGCCATGCACGCGCAGGCCAAGAAGGGGCAACGCATGCGCCGCTATGATGATGTGATGGACATGCTGCTGGATGCAGGTGCTCGCCGGGATGCCTACGTCTACCCGGCGGCCTACTACCACTCGTATGCCCTGGAGGCCCTGATGCAGTCGACTTCCTGTCTCTACATCGACCTGGATCACGTCGCGGCGAAGCAGCTGCGCCGCCTCTGTGATGCGGATTTCTTCGGCCATCGCCCGACGTATCTCGTCAACTCGGGCAACGGCGTGCACCTCGTCTACGTGCTGCATGAGCCGATCCAGACGTACGACTGGGCCAAGAGACTGCTGAAGCGCATCCACCGCGCGCTCTTGAAGGTGTTCCGCCAGCATCGCTTTGACGCGGATCTCACGACGAGTATCTCGCATGCGTATCGCATTGTCGGCAGCCTGACGAAACTCGGGCAGGTTTGCCGCGCCTACTGCGTCGGGGCGCACATGACGATTGCAGCGCTCGCGCAGTCCGTCGGCGTGACCTGGGCGCGCCCACAGAAAGCGGTTCATCCTGTGACAAAATCCGTTCGTCCGGCTGTTGCTCCCCATGCGAAGCGGGGCTTCTATACCTATCTCGTCGAGCAGATTGCCGAGCGGACACAGGAAGGCCACCGCTACACGTCGCTCTTCGCGCTCACCTGTGTCGGCTACAAGTGCGGCATGGCGCTTGAGGCCATCTCTGAGGATGTCATGCATCTCGCTGCTGTGCTCGGTCTCCCCCAGCGCGAAGCAAAACATGCGCTCGAGGTTTGTAATCCCGAGAAGGCGAGGACGGTCCGCGCTGCAACGCTTGAAAACTGGCTGGGCTGGTCGTTTGACCGCAAGACGAAGCGCAATGGCCGCACGCGCGCGGAGCATCTGGCCAAGATTGCAGCAGACCGCACGGAGGCGAGCCGCAGGCGCGTCTGGGCCTGTCTCAGGGAAGCGCCAATGGCGACCATCTCGGAGCTCGCGCGCAAGCTCTCCATCACGCGCAGGACGGCGGCCAAGTATTTCCACGAGTGGATTGACAGACTGCTGGAACGCGTTCCGGCGCAGATGGCTGCCAGTGAACCTGTGGCCTCTGCGCGCGCGGCCAAGGCTGCCAAGACATCAGATGCGGGGATTGCTGCCCCTGCGTCATTCATTGCATCTATACCTGCCCCTTGGGGCGAGCTTGACTCCGTGTGCGCAGGCCGGACCGAGGATAACCGTGTAGGCGCTCGGAGCAGCTCTCCAGATTCTATAACTTCTACATTCTTATTGCTATGTAGGTGGCTTTATGCTAAACTATATCCAGAAACTTCTACAAGTACAAGTCACTACGGAAAGGATGAAGAAGCTTGGCAGACCTGATCAATCGCAAGGTCATCAACACGACCTTGTCAAAGGACAATGCGGAGAAGCTGCGTACGCTGTCGAAGCGCAAGGGCATTCCGCAGACGCGTGTCCTGGACCGCGCCGTCGATACGCTCTATCAGAAGGAAGAGGCTTCCATGGAAGGAGCGGCGAAGCACAAGGGCATTGCCATCTGCATCGCCAACAACAAGGGGGGCGTGGGCAAGACGACCTCGACGGCGGCATTTGCTGACCTCCTGTCGAAGCGCGGCAAGCACGTGCTCGTCATCGATGCGGACCCGCAGGGCAATCTCTCGGGACGCTTTGGCTACAGCGCAGACAGCCCCGACCAGGCCATCCCGAATTACCTCGGCTCGCTGATTGAGGACCGCTTCCGCGGCACGGAGCACCAGCCGCTCGGCTACTTCATCAACCATCTCGATGAGTTCCCGCGCATCGACATCATCTACTCCGACATCCGCCTCGATGGTGTCTACACGCTGCTGACGACGGACAGCATCGCGAGTGCGACGATGTTCCGCAAGCTGCTCGCGGAGATCCGCTCGCTCGACAAGTACGACTACATCCTCATCGATGCGCGCCCGGCCGTCAACAATGAGGTGTCCTCCATCTTCATCGGCAGTGACTACGTGATTATCCCGGTTGAAGCCAGCTGGGACTCGATCGTCGGCGCGAATACGATTTACCAGTTCATGGCCAAGAGCCGTGAGCTCAATCCGGCGCTCAAACTGCTCGGGGTCTTCTTCACGAAGGTCCAGGACCGCACGACGTCCTTCCACACGCTGCTGCCGATGGTCAAGGGCAACTGGGACAAGGACCTCTTCCAGACGAAGATCCCGCGCAACCAGGATGTCGTCAATGCGGAGAATGAAGGCTATCCGGTCACATACCGCAAGCCGGCCTGCAAGGCGTCGAAAGCTTATGTGAAACTTTTGGATGAAATGGTGGAGCGAATTGACAATGATGAGAAACAGAACGATTAACTTTGCCAAGTCCGATGCGCGCCCTGAAGATATCAAGGGGACGATTGGCGTCAGCGACCGATTCGCGGACCCGAAGCTGAAAGAGGCGATTGAGGAGCAGCTGCGCTCGGAGCAGCCAATAGCTTCCGAGCAGGAAGAAGCGGTTCCTGCCGTCTCAGAGGTCGCAGGAGAGGCCTCGCGTGGCGGGCGCGAAGTAGATGATGTATTGACGGAGATCGCGGGCACAGCAGGCCGTTTCATGCGGCTCCCGCGCACGAAGCTCATGGCGACGCCAGCGGCATGGAACCCCTTCTCCCAGGTCTCACAGGAGAAAAAAGTCCTGATGGCGGACAGCATCTACCGCACGGGCCTGCAGCAGCCGATCGTCGTCCGCAGCCTCGACGAGGCCGGCAACATGTACCAGATCCTCGCGGGCAACACGCGCAACGAGATCTACGGCGTCCTCTATGAGCTCACAGGCGACGAGAAATACGCGTCCATCGAGGCAAAGGTCTACGGCTACGGGGAGCTGACGGATGACCAGGCCCGCGAGATCGCGTCGGATACGAACTACGTGCAGCGCGCCGAGCTCTCGTCGCGCGACAAGGCGTATGCCATCCACACCAAAGTGGAGATGCTCAAGAAGAACAAGGTCGCGGCCGTCCTGGACCGCGTGGCTGAACAGATGAACATCCAGCGCAGTTCCGTGTTCTACTGGAACAAGGTGTTCAGCCTGATTCCGGAATTCTATGCCTACTTCGATGAAGGACGGATCCGCCTGAAGACGGCCAGCCGCATTGCAAGCTGGCCGCCGGCCATCCAGAAAGACCTCTGGGAGCGCCGCGACTTCCTGACGGATGACCTGATCCTCAAGATTCCCGCCAAGACACCGTACGACCAGATCATCCCGCGCTTTGAAGAACTGCTGGACATCTCGACCGCGCCGAAAAAAGAACTGGGACACATCCAATCTGTAGAGGTACAGGACCGTACCTACACCATCCAGGCCGAAGTCGACCGGCCAGACGACAACGAAGTCGTCGTCCTCTGCGTGCCAAAGGCCAAGATGAAAGCCCTGCAGCGCAAGTACGGTGATTACCTCATCAAGTGAAATTTTGGCGGCACTGGTCAAAACGAAGAAGATGTGGTACAATCGAGACAGAAAGAGCGGCCGATGTTTGCCCGTCGGATCCGCCGTTCGTTAAAAACTTGGGACGTTCCGATTTCGCAAAAAGTCAGTTAGTTGCTATTTCAGCAATGCTAGGAGCGCCGCGAGCAACTGCAAAAAAGCCAGCGCAAGGGCTGCTTTCTCGTAAGTCGTCATGGGCATCACCTCCCCTTGAACGGGGAACCGACCATCGACCGCCGAGAATAGTATGCCATGTCGCTGGCATTTTTGCATCTTATGGCGAATTCCCCACACATCTGTGTGAGGAAGCCTGAAGCCTCTGACGAAAGCTCGAGCGAGAATTGCATCTCTTCGAGGGTCTACCCCTTCTGCAGGTACATTCATCGGCAGGGATTTTTGGAAAAGGTCCGTACAGGCGCACTTCCGCATTTCAGCACCTGAAATGCCCTCTGAGACCAGACACAGCCTGGCTTCGCAGGCATCGAAAAGTTGTCGGCGACCTGCGTCCCCTGAACCTGCCGTTGGCAATCATATCCTTTCAAATATCGTCCATGCTTTGCCAGATGAAGGACTCCAATTCGTTCTGGCTACTCCGTGTGAACAGGGTCTTGCACCACTCTGCATCGTTCAGTTTTTGGAGCAGCAGCGCCAAAAAGTCGAGATGATCGTGCTGATTCTGTGGAGCTAAACAGATTATGCAGCGGATTTCCTTGCCACTCTGCATCGTGATGGGATTCTGGAATAAGGTAAGTGCAGCAGAGCTAGCGAGGACGCCGTCTTTTGTCTTGGCATGTGCGAGCAAGACGCCTTTGCCGAGGACCATGTAATCGCCGTAGCGGGACAGCAGCGCGATGATGCGGTCAATGTAGCTCTGGACAATGAAGTGGCTATGCAGGAGTGGCTCGCATGCGTACTGGATGGCTTCTTGCCAGGCTGGTTTTGTCTTTAGCGAGGGGGTAGGAAACTCGCCGCTGCAGTAGTTCACGTATTTCAGCAGAGATGTCGATTGACTCTGTTTACTGCTGACTTTCATTCGATGGCTTTTCCTGTAGAAGTAGTCGTTGAGTCCTTTCAGCAGGCCGTTCATGTCTTCAATCTTTGCATAGTCGGATATGATATCGATGATTTCACGCACGTTCTCGCGGAGCTCCGTATCGACGGGAAAGTTCAACTCGATCAGTCGATTGTGGAGCTCCTCCCATTCCTGCGCTGTCGGCAATGGCGATATCGACAGCACCGGGCAAGTGATATCTTGAAAGTACTGTCGTGATGTCGTCGTGATTACGAGGCTGACGTCATCAAGTGGAAACTGCAGACATTCCGCCGTGCTGAGCGGTCCGGTGAAATGGACTTGTGGATAGTGATTGCGGAGTTGCAACAGTAAGAACTGTGATGTACCGATGCCACTGGAACAGACGACCAGAATCTGGCGCTGTTCTTTTGCTTCTGCCTGCGAAACCACTGCACCGCCAAAATAGGTAGCAATCAGGGCAATCTCGTCATCCGAGAAATCTGCATGCCAGAGGTACTCCTGTGATTTGACTGCTGCTTTGGTCAGATAGAACAGGCTTTGATAGTCTTGTTTGATTTTTGACAGCATCGGATTTTGGTAGCGGATTCCGTTCTGCAACCGATGATATGCAGAGATGAGATGGACCGTCAATCGGTCCACCAGGCCCTTTCGATCCTGCGTGATGTCCAACCCGGACAGAGAAGCAAAGCGATTGACCAGATGCTCGGCAAAGATATGCAGGCTATCATAGAGCGCATCTTTCTGGGAGACGGATGTCACTGCCTGCTGGCGCATAATACGGCATAGATAGAGGCACTCACTCCTGTCACTTACGTTGTGGCGTGCGAGAAATTCTTTGGCCCAGTCACGAATCCGGATTTCTTCTTCGGACCATTCGATCTGCGCAAAGGATACTCTGTCTCCGTTGATGAGCCGTTGATCATACCAGGTGAGGAAGTACATCATGAAATGGTGTGCATCGTCGGTCAGGCGGCTGCCCACAAGGTCCTCATAGGATTGCAGCAGAGCCGGAATATCGGGTGAATAGCTCAAAGTATAGTATCGTTCAAGTAAGCGCAAAATGGCGGCGAAGTTTTCGATAACCCATCGCCTTTTTGCCAGTTCACTCCCTTCTATGATGCGTCCGCGCGGTGTGACGCGGACTTGGAAGGGAGCTTTTTGATTGTAGGATTCCAGATGACGTATCTCCTGCAGGACGGTGTTCCGCGCGACTTGGAAAATGTCTATGAAGTCCTGGAGCGAGATTCCCGGCTCGGTGATCAGCATGTAGTCCAACAGTCTGTTCCGGTCTTCTAAATGAAGGTCTTTCAATGGGATGCGCATCTTACGCGGACGCGTCAGGACATTGTAGACAATGGGCTCTTGCTCATAGCTGCGCAAAGCATGCTTTCCTTGCTCTTCCAGATAATATCCCTGTCCCTTCTTATTCTGGATGATGGGCAGCCCCTGCTCGGAAAGGGCGCAATTGACTTTCTTGATCAGATAAAGGATACTGCGCCTGGATAGCTGCATTGCCTCCTGAAGACCTTCAATGGACATGGCGTGATTATTTTGTTGTAGCAGTGTCAACAGCTTATCGCCGTTCTTGAATGAACAAAAGGATAACATGACAGGACCTCCTGTGTATTGATAGTATCAGGATAGTTCAGTTATTGCACTTTTGTCAAATCTTTATTGCACTTGTTTGGATTGGTAATTATGTCTAAAATAGGCATTGTAATAAGGAACAAGCCTCAGTGAAAGGAGGGACTGCATGATGGAAGTATTCAATGAACAATATGTTCAGTACATCGATCAGGAGCATGTATCTTGGAAGAGCTTGATTCAGATGGCGGGTCAGCCGCTCTTAGATGACGGCTTGATTGCGCAGGAGTACATTGATGAGATCATCACAACGTGCAAGGAGAAAGGGCCGTACATGAACATTGGGCCGAACATCGTGCTAGCGCATGCAAGGCCGTTGCCTTCCACCAAGAAAGCCGTGATGGCGCTGCTGCTCAGCAAGCAGCCGGCAGCGTTGCTAGATGACCCGGCTCACAAAGCGCGCCTCTGGATTTTCCTGGCAACGCCAGATGATCAAAGCCACATCGAGCTGATTCAAAAATTAGCGACCTTGCTGATGGATGCCGATCATGTGCAACGCATTTTGGCAGCAACCTCGCAAGAAGAACTGCTCGCCAGTGTTCTTGCTGAATAAAGAAATCATCTATTCTATATCATTTACGTTTTAGGAGGAATCACTATGAAATTCTTATGCATTTGTCAGTCCGGTCTCGGCAGCAGCTTTATGGTCCAGATGAACATCCAGAATCTGCTCAATTCTGAAGGTGTGGCAGAGGAAATCGCAGTCGAGCACGCAGATGTCGGCAGCACAACAGCCGACATGGCTGATTACTTCTTCGTCGAAAAGACGCTGGGGGATGCCGTATCCGGCTTGCCGCAGGATCGCGTTGTCCTGCTCAACAGCTTGATTGATCAGAATGAGATCAAGGATGCCGTCAACAAAATTCTTGACGACAATAACATTGCACATAACTAAGCACATAGCTAAGGGGACTCAATCGAAAGGGGGATTTCGATTATGATACAGAATCTTTTCGTCAGTATCGTCCAGACACCAGCTTTGCTCGTCGGTTTGCTGGCTGTCCTGGGACTTATCTTACAGCATAAGAAAACCACCCAGGTCATTCAGGGAGGCATCAAGACCTTTGCAGGATTCTTGATTTTGACGGGTGGTGCTGGCATCCTTGTCAATTCACTGGATCCATTTGCAAAGATGTTCCAGTTCTCACTCGGTGTACAGGGCGTTGTACCGAGCAATGAAGCAGTTGTTGCCATTGCCCTGGTTGACTATGGCTCTGTGACAGCGATGATCATGTTTGTCGGCATGCTGGTCAACATCGCATTGGCGCGCTTCACGAAGTTCAAGTACATCTTCCTGACTGGCCAAGCCATGCTTTATGTTTCATGCCTGACAGCTGTCATTCTCGTTTCCGCCGGATTCGGCAATGGTCTTTTCACGATCCTGCTCGGCGGCCTGTTCGAAGGCACGCTGCTCACCGTCACACCGGCTCTTTGCCAGCCGTTCATGCGTGTGATCACCGGTGGCGATACCGTTGCTATGGGCCATACGGGCAACATCGGCTATGCATTGGCTGGCTGGTGCGGCAAGTGGTTCGGCAATAAAGAGCACAGCACAGAAGATATCAATGTTCCGAAAAGCATGTCATTCCTGCGTGATTCAACGGTCTCCATCACGATTGTCATGGCAATCGTCTACATAATCCTCGCTCTGATGACGGGCCAGCAGTTCGTAGAGGAAAACCTTAGCAAAGGAACGAACTACATCATCTATGCAATCGTGCAGGCCGGTACCTTCGCTGCAGGTTTCGCCGTTGTTCTGCAGGGTGTCCGCATGATCTTGGCAGAAATCGTCCCGGCCTTCCAGGGCATCGCCATGAAACTCGTGCCGAACTCCAAGCCTGCTTTGGATGTACCGATCATTTTCCCGTACGCACCGAATGCCGTTCTGCTCGGCTTCTTTGTCAGCTTCATCGTAGGCACACTCTCGATGTTTGGCATGGTTGCCCTTGGTACGGTCGTCATCATTCCAGGTGTTGTCGGTCACTTCTTCTGCGGCGCTGCCGCTGCCATCTACGGCAATGCAAAAGGCGGACGTCGCGGTGCAATCATCGGCGCTGCTGTCAACAGCCTGCTCATCAGCTGGCTCCCGCTGTTCATCCTGCCGGTCCTCGGCAACCTGAGCCTCGCAAGCTCGACCTTCGCGGATACCGATTACCTCATCCCGGGCATCATCCTCGGCAATATCGGCGCACTTGGCGAAACGGCCCTGCTCGTCGGCATCATCGGCTTCACAATCCTTGTCTGCCTGGCAAGTAAGCTCATGAAAGAACCGGAGAAAGCTTAATCACATCGAATAAAACATCAGCCTTGATTCATGAGATTAAGGCTGATGTTTTCGGTAGAGCAGATAGTAAAAATTCACCCGTCGAATTTTTTGCTGTTTTATGCAACTATCCTTATCAAAATGTGCCGTAAAACCCCGTCCCTTCAGGGCTGGGGATATAAGGCGCGTCCGCCGAATTTACGTAAGTAATTGAAGGCGGACAGTTACTTCAAGTATTGTATTAATTAGATATATGTAGTATAATACAAGTATGGACAGAGTATATCATTCAAACCACAATATCGTGTATTCCTGTAAGTATCACATCGTATTCTGCCCCAAATATCGTCGAAAAGTGCTCGTGAATGGCGTGGACGTGAGATTGAAGGAGCTCATACATTCCATTGCTGACGAAAATAACTTTGACGTCATCGAAATGGAAATCATGCCAGACCATGTGCACCTGCTGCTTGAGGTTGACCCACAATTTGGTATCCACAAAGCGGTAAAGACAATCAAGGGCAAAACATCAAGGATACTTCGGCAAGAATTTCATTGGCTGACAACAAAACTGCCAACACTTTGGACAAATTCGTATTTCTGCTCGACAGTTGGCGGTGCGCCGCTTGAGATTGTCAGGCAGTATATCGAGAGCCAGAAAACATCGCAAAGGAAGTGAGTGCATGGAAACGTACACGCTCGGCTATAAGTTCCGCATCTATCCGAGTAAGACGCAGGAAATCCTCATCCACCGTACACTTGGTTGTGTCCGCTTCGTGTTCAACCACTTCCTGGCGGTCAGGCGCGACGAATGGAAGGTGAACCGCAATCCGCTGACCTACGTCAAGACGAGTAGGCTGCTCACCGACCTGAAGAAACGTGAGGAAACCGCGTGGCTTTCTGAGGTTGACAGTATGGCGTTGCAGGAAGCCCTGCGTGATCTTGACCATGCCTATGAGAATTTCTTTGCAAAGCGGGCAAGATACCCACGCTTCAAATCAAAGCGCAGCCACAGCCAGTCTTACCGGACGCGCAACCAGAGCGGCGGCATCCGTATCGAAGGCAATCGGATCAAGCTGCCGAAGGTCGGCTTTGTGAAAATCAAGCAGAGTCGGGAGTTCGTGGGCAGGATTCTGAATGCCACGGTCCGCCGTGCGGCGTCAGGGAAATACTTCATTTCCCTTTGCGTTGAAATGGAAAAAGAATCCTTACTCCGGCCGAACGGTGGTAAGCAGATCGGTATCGACGTAGGGTTAAGGGCATTCTGCTCGGACAGCGACGGCAACGTGACGCAATCCCCACGCCCGCTGAAGAAGCTCCAACGCAAGCTCTGCCGAGAGCAGCGCCGCTTTTCCCGCAAGTTGCCGAAGTCCATGAACCGAGACAAGGCGCGTGTTCGTGTTGCTCGTGTGCATGAACGCATCGCAAACATCCGCAGGGACTTCCTGCATAAGTTGTCCACACAGCTTGCCCGTGAAAACCAAACGGTTGCCGTGGAACACCTGAATGTCAAGGGAATGCTGCGAAATCACAGACTCGCGAAATCCGTTTCCGATGCAAGTTGGAGCGAGTTCTTCCGCCAGCTCACATACAAGACGGAACTGCACGGTGGCGAACTGCTCAAGGTCGATACGTTCTACCCGTCGAGTCAGACATGCTCTGCTTGTGGCTATCAGAACCCACTGACAAAGGATTTGAGTGTTCGCGAATGGGATTGCCCGAAGTGTGGAACGCATCACGACAGAGATGTGAATGCTGCAAAGAACATCCTGTGCAAGGCTTTGGAAGATAAATCCACAGTGGCATAAACTGGAATAAAGTGTACCGTGGGGCACACGGGAATTCACGCTTGGGGAAATCGTGTAAGACGCCAATTCTTCGGAGGCGGCGCAGTGGTTGTCGAACCAGGAATCCCCTGCCTTCAGGCATGGGGAGTGTCAACAGTATACGGATTTGCCGCTGCCATTTCTGTTACTACTGTTACAAAATCAGAATGCACATCATCAAAAAAGGATTATGGAACATATATGACGAAATTTTGTTTTAGAAACGCGATAGGATGAACCAAACAGCAAGACATAGAAAGGATTGGTGATTCATATGATGGGAGCAATCATCGGGGACATTGTCGGTTCGCGGTTTGAGTGGCACAATTACCGCCACAAGGATTTTACGTTATTCCATCCGAAGTGCCGTCCGACGGATGACAGCATCATGACGCTGGCGGTGGCGAAGGCGATCCTCATGGCGCGGCCGGGGTATGAGAATCTCGCGGAGCAGGCGGTGGCGGCGATGCAGGAGCTCGGGCGCAAGTACCCAAAGGCGGGCTACGGCCGCGGCTTCCGGGCTTGGCTGCAGAGTGAGCATCCGGCGCCCTACAACAGCTTTGGCAATGGCTCGGCCATGCGCGTGAGTCCGGCTGGCTTCGCGGCACGCACAGAAGATGAGGCCAAGGCGCTCTCGTTCGCGGTCACGGCGGTGACGCACAACCACCCGGAGGGCATCAAGGGTGCCGAGGTGGTAGCCGTCCTGATTTACCATGCCCGCCAAGGCATGGCGATGAAGGAGCTGCACGAGCTCGCACAGGATCGCTACTACCCGCTGGACTTCACGCTCGACGAGATCCGGCCGACGTACGAGTTCAGCTCCTCGTGCCAGGGCTCCGTCCCGCAGGCGCTCGTCGCTTTCTTCTCCTCGACGGACTTCGAGGACGCCATCCGCAATGCCATCTCGATCGGCGGCGACAGCGATACCATCGCCGCCATCGCTGGCAGCCTCGCCGAGGCCCACTACGGCATCCCCGAGGATTTGCGCGAAGCTGCCATGCAGCACCTTGACGCGCCATTGCAGGACATCGTGACAGCCTTTGAAGCAGCCTTCCCGGCCTGAGAACAGCGTCTATTCCATACAGTTTTCATACAGATTCTGTATAATAAAACAAAAATTTAGTTTAGCCAAATGCATGGAAAGGGAGATGATCATGATGAAAAAATGGATTCCTTCACTGGCTGCAGGTGCTGTCCTGACGATGAGCGCCTCAATCTGCGCGGCGGCAGTCCCGTCGTCGGCACTCGTCGCCGGTGGGATTGAATACGGAGCTTCGGCGGACTATGTCCGGCAGGTGTACGGCACGCCGACAGAGGTGGAGACGAAGCACCATACGCTCTGGAACGGCGAGGTCACGGAATACGAGTACGGCGATTCCTTTGAGTTGAAGTTCGTAGACGGCTACACACGCCACATCGAGATCTCCCGCCACAATGGCATCAAGACCGCCGCAGGCATCGAAGTCGGCTCCACCCTTGACGCCGTGAAGGCCGCCTACGGCGAGCCCGACAAGATCCGCGGGGACAAGTACATCTACTACTGCGACGAAGACAAGAGCATCGGCCTCGTCTTCGAGATCGAGAATAACCGAGTCGACGAGATTGAGATGGGCTATCTGGACTGACAAATCAAAATCCATAACACAAAATAGGCACGTGCTACAGCTTTTTCTGTGGCACGTGCCTATTTTTCAGTCTTGATTTGAGTTAAAAATCATCGAAATACATTATGATGCATCCATCTTTTCTTTCTATCATGATGGTACACCGCTAAATTTCTTTCAAGAGATTCTTTCTGTAGCAGATGTTACAGAAGGAACGCTCATCCTCTCGTATACTGAAGATGTTCCAAGAACGAAGAACCAAGAATAACGGGTTGGACAACCCCTGTAACGACACGAATAGCACAAATAGCAAAGGAAGCGATAGTATGATCACGAAGGATATGACACTCGCGGATGTTGTCAAGGCGCATCCGAACACGATTGGGTTCCTCAACGGCCTGCATCTCGACTACTGCTGCGGCGGTCACGAGGCCATCTCGATTGCCATCCGTGAGAAAGGCATGGACGTCGAGAAGTTCCTCGCGGAGCTCAACGAAGTCGCGGCCCGTCCGACGGCGGCGAAGGATGTGCACGCGGACATCGAGTCGTTCAAGGACCTCAAGGTCACGGAGATGCTCGATGACCTCGAGGCGACGCACCATGTCACGGACCGCCGCCTCATGGCCGAGACGGAGGATCTCCTCAACAAGATTCTCATCGTCCACTACCCGCATCACGGCGAGATGCTCACGCGCCTCCACCACCTCTACGCGGGCCTCAAGGCCGAGCTCGAGGAGCACTTCGCCAAGGAAGAGCAGCTCGTCTTCCCGCTGATGCGCCAGCATCCGCACCCGGACAAAGAGACGCTCGACCTCGTCCAGCAGCTCGAGGACGAGCACACGGGCGCAGGCGACGTCATCAAGGAAATCCAGCAGCTCACCAACAACTTCACACCGCCTGAGGACGCCTGCCCGACGTTCCGCCACACCTACGTGACGATGGAAGCCCTCTTCGATGACATCTTCATCCACATCTTCAAAGAGAATTCCATTGCCTTCCCCGAGTACGCCGAACAGCAGTGATACAGTCGCCCATCCGGAAAAGTCCACTACTGGACTTTTGGGACGGGCGACTCGCATCTAAAGGCGCATGTCGGACCTTCTGGCAGTCGGACGCATCGGATTCTGAGAAAAAAGTTGCCTCTTTTCAGCTGATTTCCTTTTGGACGTCGTATGCTCAAGATAAACAAAGAGATGCCGTAAGGCTCAACTAGCAACGATCGCCATCGCCAATCCTTCGACTCGTCCGATTGACTGATTGTCCGATTGATTGGAGGGAATATCATGAAATCGTTCTTTCAGAAACTGAATGCCAATAAATCCAAGAAACTCGCCATCGCCCTGGCCGTCGCGCTGTCGGCGGCGACATTCGCGGGCTGCTCGCTCGGCTCTTCGACGACTCCGGCCAAGAGCTCGTCGAGCAGCGCCCAGCAGACGCAGCAGGCCAACCTCGACAACCTCTCCGACGCGCGCAACACGCCGACCGTCCGCGCCGCCGCAGCCGTCGGACCGTCCGTCGTCGGCATCACCAACAAGGCCGTCGCGCGCGACTTCTTCAACAACCCGGTCGAGAGCCAGGGCGTCGGTTCCGGCGTCATCTTCAAGAACGACGGCGGCAAGAGCTACATCGTGACGAACAACCACGTCGTCGACGGCGCGAGCGAGCTCATCGTCTCCCTCTCCGACGGCCGCAGCCTGCCGGGCAAGCTCGTCGGTGCTGATGCGCTCACGGACCTCGCCGTCGTACAGGTCGATGACGGCAACCTGCCGACAGCCGACTTCGGCGACTCCGACGCGACGGTCGTCGGCGAGTCCGTCATTGCCATCGGCAACCCGATGGGCCTTGAGTTCCAGGGCAGCGTGACGAGCGGCGTTGTCAGCGCCCTCAACCGCACGCTCGGCGACGGTGACGCGCGCATCAAGCTCGTGCAGACCGACGCCGCCATCAACCCGGGCAACTCCGGCGGCGCGCTCGTCAACATGGACGGCAAGGTCATCGGCATCAACAGTGCCAAGATCGTCGCCAACGGCGTCGAGGGCATCGGCCTCGCCATCCCGTCGAACGCCGTGCAGAATGTCATCTCCGCTATCATGGAGAAAGGCTACGTGCCGCGCCCGTACCTCGGCGTCTCCATCTTTGACCAGCAGAGCGCCGCGCGCTACGGCTACCAGCTGAACCTCAAGAAAGGCGTCTATCTCTTCCAGGTCGTCCCCGGCGGCCCGGCCGATCAGGCAGGTCTGCGCAAGGGGGATGTCATCACCGCCATCGATGGCGATGAGATCAAGGGCGTCTCCGACCTGCGCGCCAAGATTGCCGAGCACAGCGTCGGCGACAAGATTGAATTGACCGTCCAGCGCGGCAACCAGGAGCGCAAGGCCAGCCTGACGCTTGAAGAGATGCCGCAGGATAATCGCTAATAAGAAACATTCCCATACATCTCCCGGTCGGACGCAGCGACTCCCCCTCGCTACGCTCGATTCCATCCCCAGAGACAAAGAGGCCCGACTCGCCATCCCCCGGCGAATCGGGTCTCTCTTTTATTTATCGTGATTGCGCCAACAGTCGACAGGCCGACTGCTATGCGCTCCATCCGTCGGCAGGCGCCACTCCGGCCATCGACGGTCAGCAGTCGGACACAAGACCATCAGCTGGCCGTCGGACGGTTGGCGTGCAGGAAGTCGATATAGTCGTAGCCCCACGCCTCGATGCTCGCGAGAACCGACTCGAACTTCCTCCCAATCTCCGTCAGGCTGTACTCCACGCGCGGCGGCACCTCCGCATAGACCGTGCGGCTCACGATGCCCTCGCGCTCGAGCGACTTGAGCTGCGACGACAGCGTCGCATGCGTAATCCCCAGCTCGCGCTCGAGCTCGTTGAAGCGCCGCGTGCCCTGACTCAGCTCATGCAGCACGAGAATCGCCCACTTCCCCTGCAGGATCTTCTGCGACGTCACGAACGGGCAGATGCCAAATAAGTCTTTCGCCATGATATTCCTCCAATACGCAAGCACTTGATACCTAGTCAAGCAAAATTACCTTCTTGTCAATATTCTACATGATTTCTATAATATAGACAAGATAGTTAGTACAGAAACGATACTTTTACTGAAATACAACGGAAAAGAGGAATCCCCATGAAAAAGATGCCCGCTGTTTTCGTCGGACACGGCAGCCCGATGATCGCACTCGACCACAACGAATTGACCGACACCTACAACCGCCTTGGAAAGCGCATCCTCGAGGAATTCGGCAAGCCCAAGGCCATCCTGATGATCTCGGCGCACTGGTACACGCACGGCACGCTCGTGCAGAGCGCCGCAACGCCGCGCCAGGTCTACGACATGTACGGCTTCCCGCCAGAGCTCTACGCCCTCAAGTACGAGCCGACCGGCTGCGCAGACCTCACGCGCGACGTCACGGACCTGCTCGGCGCAGACGTCGAAATCGACGACAGCTGGGGCATCGACCACGGTGCCTGGAGCATCCTCGTCCACATCTTCCCCAAGGCCGACATCCCCGTCGTCCAGCTCTCCGTCAACGGCGACATCACAGAGCGTGCCGCCTACGAACTCGGCCAAAAGCTCGCCGTCCTGCGCGAGAAGGGCTACCTCATCATGGGCAGCGGCAACGTCGTCCACAACCTGCGCCGCGTCGAATGGGAGAACGAGCACGGAAATCCCGCCGCCGACCGCTTCGACGATGCGATAAAGGCCGCCATCGAGCAACGCAATGACGAAGCCGTCATCGACTACCACCGCCACCCCGACGCCGACTACGCCGTCCCGACCCCCGACCACTTCCTGCCCCTCCTCTACATCCTCGGCGCCGCCAAGGGAGAGCTCCCCTACACCTTTAACAACGTCCGCAACCTCGGCTCCATGGCCCTGACCGGCTACGCCTTCGGCCTTTAAGCCTTCTCCACTGGAGAAGATGCCGAGCCTGTGAGGCGGATGAGGTCAGACGCTTGCCCCCTCCGATAAAATGACATATACTGAAGAAAAATGAGTGTCTAACATAGCACCAAGCAAATCCCCTGTCCGACTACATCGATGGCAAATCCCCGCAGGGAAAATTTACGGAGAGCATTGCCGATGCGGTAGAAGTAGCGAAAGAGAACAAAGAAATGAAGGTGGAGTATATGACTTTTTTCATGGAATTACGCCGCCGTGAAGAAAAAGGCCGTGAAGAAGGCCGTAAAGAGGGAAAAGCAGAAGGCCGCTGGACTACGCTGGTGGAACTCGTGCATGACGGCCTCCTCACGGTGAAAGAGGCGGCGAAGCGGGCAGGCATGTCGGAAGAGGCATTCCGCAAGCTGGCCATGCATTGATGGATGTTGATGCATATGTAAAAGCAGCGAAAGAGAACAAAAATGAAGGTGGAGTATATGACGTTTTTCATGGAATTGCGCCGCCGTGAAGAAAAAGGCCGTGAGGAAGGACGCGCCGAAGGACGTTGGTTTACATTGGTGGAACTCGTGCATGACGGCCTTCTCACGGTGAAAGAGGCGGCGAAGCGGGCAGGCATGTCGGAAGAGGCGTTCCGCAAGCTGGTGACGCACTGATTGGGCTGCATCCGGCGCCTGCGACAGTCCAACGGTGAACTTTGCAGGCGAAAACATCACATTTCCGCCTGAACAGCGACTGAGTCACAAGACAAACTTGACCCGCTGTGGTAGAATACAATCCAGGAGAGCTTTCATTGCTAGCGATGAAAACGAAAGGAAGCCCCGGTTGAGCAGAACCGGGGCTTCCTTTGTTGTTGAGAAAAATTTTCATCTATGCTATTGATATCCATTCTCAGTTATGCTATATTATCTATAGGCTTTCGTTAGCACCTCGATATGAGGCGCAAAGCTCTCCTAAGATATAATACACAGCAAAGATCCCGGCGTACTGCTCATGCGCCGGGATCTTTGTGTCTATGTGGCTTTTACTTGTCACCGGATTGGGCATTGGCTTATAATAATAAGTGAGAAAAACGATTCAAGAGGGGGCATGCCAATGGACAAGACGAATCGAACGGATGCGCTGAAGGCCTGGGAAGATCTGACCATCGCGGACAATTTCATCTTCCAGAAGGTCATGCGCAAAAAGCGGCTCTGCAAGCGGTTGATTGAGAATATCTTGAACATCAAGATCCGCAAGATCACCTTCCCGGAGACAGAGAAGGATATCCACGTGCGCCGCGACAGCAAGAGTGTACGGCTCGATGTCTACGTCGAAGATGAGCAGGGCACGCTCTACGACATCGAGATGCAGACGACGGACTACGCGACCCCGGACGAACTGCCGAAGCGCACGCGCTACTATCAGGCGATGATGGACATGGACGTGCTGAACAAGGGCGAGCTCTACACGAAGCTGCGCCGGACGTACATCATCTTCATCTGCACGTTCGACCCATTCGACCGAGGGCGAAGCCTCTACACATTCCGTGAAACGTGCCAGGAAGAGCCTGCATTCCTGATGGGCGATGAGACAGCCAAGATCTTCTTGAACAGCAAGGGCAGCCGCGAGGGCATCAACCATGACCTCGCCGCATTCCTCGACTACATCGAGGGCAAATCCCCACAGGGAAAATTTACCGAAAGCATCGCCGATGCGGTAGAAGCAGCGAAAGAGAATAAGGAAATGAAGGTGGAGTATATGACGTTTTTCATGGAATTGCGCCGCCGTGAAGAGAAAGGCCGTGAGGAAGGACGCGCTGAAGGCCGAGCCGAAGGACGTGCCGAGGGACGCGCTGAAGGGCTTGCCGAAGGGGCGATAAAGGGTAAGGCAGAGGCGTTGCTGGGACTCGTGCATGACGGTCTCCTCACAATGAAAGAAGCGGCGAAGCGGGCAGGCATGACGGAAGAGGCGTTCCGCAAGCTGGCCATGCATTGAGGGATGCTGATGTATATGTAGAAGCAGCGAAAGAGAACAAAAATGAAGGTGGAGTATATGACGTTTTTCATGGAATTGCGCCGCCGTGAAGAAAAAGGCCGTGAGGAAGGACGCGCCGAAGGACGTTGGTTTACATTGGTGGAACTCGTGCATGACGGCCTTCTCACGGTGAAAGAGGCGGCGAAGCGGGCAGGCATGTCGGAAGAGGCGTTCCGCAAGCTGGTGACGCGTTGATTGGACGGCATTAGACGCCTGCGACAGTCCGACTGTGAACGTCTCAGACGGAAGCATCTCATCTTCCGCCTGATCAGCGACTGAGTCACCAGACTTGACCCGCTGTGGTAGAATACAATATAATACACAGCAAAAATCCCGGCGTACTGCTCATGCGCCGGGATTTTTGTGTCTGCATTCATTTAGTGAGCCGGTAGCTCTCATCGATCCACTTCATGATGGCCGCATCGGGATGCGTGTCATCCAGCACGACGGAGATCCAGGTCTTATGGTTCATGTGATAAGCCGAATAGACACTTGGCAGTTGACGGAGGGCCTCCCCCTGCTCCGGCTGTATCTTCAGATTGATGATATCGACGGGATCTGGGTTATCGTCCTTATCGAGCACGGCGCGTTTGACGTGCATAATCAGGGCAAACCATTTACGATTGGAAGCATGACGAAAGGTTCCGTAGGACTGATAGCGCGTTTCTTTCTCCCAGGGGAAATCCGGCGCGACCTGAAAGCGCTCAAGGATGCTCTGCGTCAGTCGGTTAGCCTGGTCGGACGCGAACAGCACATCTTGGCAACAGGCCGCCGCAACCGCCTCCAGAAGTTCCTCATAGGCTGCGCGGACGGTGTTGACATATGCGCCCGTAGCATTCTTCTGGCGCAGCTGGTAGTACTCCTCATGGGAAATCGCATCAATCACACGGCCTGTGACCATTCCCTTCTCCGTCACCGTCAGGATGGCCTCGAAGTCTCCATTCAAAAAGCTCCGCTCAATCACATAGTCATCCCCGACTTGTTGGAATCCAAAAGCGAGCATCTTCTCCAGCACCCACCGCTTCCGGGTAAAAACACATGCTTCAATTGACGCCATGATTTTCCTTCCTCTGACAAATCCCACAACGCATACCATTCGCTGCGCCATCACAAATACGAGATACAGGACAAAAAAAGCAAAGCAATAGCCGTTCAATCTGTTTCGACTGAACGGCTATTTGCTTGCTGTTTGTTTGTCCATGTTACTGTTTACCGCATGGCACCTTCAGTGGCCCATCGGACTCCCCTCCTTCGGAGAAATCACTTGCCCGTCTTTCGAGCTTCGTTTCAAGCATCCGGTAAGAAGTCATCCTATCGATTCGAGCCTTGTCGATCTCTCTATGGCTTTCTTCCTTTTGCTTGACTATATTGTAGCAAAAGCGTGTAACAAAGTCAAGTATTTTCTATTATTATTTTTGGATTTCTGTAATGGCATGTATTATTTCATCAGGCTATTCGATTGATTTTTGTCTTTTAGGAGAGGGTATGCTATTTTATATTTGACAAAATTGATTTTACACAATATAATAAAGCCATATGATGAACAACTGACATGTGCAAGGATTTTAGGAGGACAAACATGAGCTTGAACGGAATCACAAAAGGTACAGAATTCGAGGACATGATGAAGCGCCTGATGCAGGCAGAGGCCAATGGCGTCATGATGTACTACGCGCTGGCACAGCTCGCACGCGAGCAGGGTCTTGAAGATGTAGCAGAGGGCTTTGTCGCTGCAGCCAACGAAGAAGCCGTCCACGCCGGCTTCTACGCCGTACTCAACGGCAAATACCCGTCCGACTTCTGGGGCCTCGTGCGCGCCGTGCAGAAAGCTGAGGAGAACGGCGAGGCGCAGGTCAAGGCAATGGCCGACAAAGTCCGCGCAGCCGGCTTTGCAGAAGCTGCTGACCAGATGGAAATCTTCGCTCGCCAGGAAGGTGGCCACGGTGTACGCCTGCAGGCCATGCTCGACAAGTATCAGCCAAAGGCAGCGGACACGACTGGCAAAAAAGTCTATGTCTGCCCAGTCTGCGGCTACGAGTATGTCGGTGACATCAACGACGAGGACGATTCCTATGTCTGCCCGCTCTGCGGCCAGCCGAAGAGCGCCTTTGTCCTGAAGAAGTAAGATAGACACATTGCGTAGCTGATTCCCCGTGGTTGCAAAACTCCCCAATTCCCAATCAATCCTTTTCCTAAAAAGTGCAGAAACGCCCTGCCTGACTGGATCCCCCACCAGTCAGTCGGGGCGTTTGCTATTTTACCGCCATTACACCAATACGCAAGCATTTCATACTGACGCAAGAAAAAAATCGTACTTGCAGAACACCTGCAAATAACTTAGCATATAAGTATGTAATACATGACTTTGATAGGGAGGAATCGATTATGAAAATGAAAAAAGTACTTGTCACCATGCTTGCCGCACTTTCTTTTGCCAGCATCTGCTCGGCAGCGGACACGAATGCCAAGAGTGTCGTGCCGACAGCGGAGCAGGTTGCAGCTGCACAGGCTGCGGCAGAAAAGAGCAAGATTGCCACGGCTGCGACGGCTGAGAAGGAGAAAGAGGCCTTTTTCAAGCACGTTCAGGGCAAGACCATCGCTGTGAGCTATGACAGCGGCTTCAAGTTCAACATCGACTATCCGGAAGTCGGCGTGCTGAGATGGACGCCGACGACCGGCCTCTCTCTCGCTCCTTCTGATAACGAAGAATATGAAGTAGCCGAAGTCGGCAAGGATATCTACCAGATCAACTGGATTGAGCAGAAGGGCATCGTCGTCTCCCAGGTCATCAACTTCAAGACCCACAAGGTCTTTGCCTACATGACCTGGAACAAAGAAGGCGAGCGCGGCAACCGTGCATCCATCTTCCATCGCGGCACTTTCACGATCCACGAGGCCAATAAATAAGCAAACCGGCAACAACAGACGCTCCCGCCGACTTGTCGTGGACGAGCCGACCGGGCGTATCCCGTTGTTGCCAAAAAAACACCTTTTGTTGTAATAAAAATGTTGACATTAAACTGAGAGCATGGTACCATATAAATCGTAAGATGAAATTACAATAATTACAACGATAATATTTGAGGGCACTAGCCCGTATACGAAAAGGAGCGTTTATCATGAAAATTGCAGTTGTAGCAGCAAATGGCCGTGTCGCAAAGAAAGTCATTGCAGAGGCAGTGAGCCGCGGGCTTGAGGTCGTCGCCTTCGGCCGCCATGACGAGAATGACACGCAGGCAAAGGTTTACCACAAGAAGGATATCCTCGATCTTACGAAAGAGGATCTCGCTGGATTCGATGTGGTCGTCGACGGCTTTGGCGCACGGACGGCTGAGCAGCAGCCGATGCACGTCAAGACGTCGCAGTACCTCTGCGACCTTCTCTCCGGGACGGATACGCGTCTCCTCGTTGTCGGCGGCGCAGGCAGCCTGTACGTGAACCAGGAGCACACCGCGGTATTAAGCGATAGCCCGGATTTCCCTGCGGAATTCCTGCCTGTTGCGCGGGCACAGGGCGAGGAGCTGGCAAAGCTCCGGGAGCGCAATGACGTCAAGTGGACGTTCATCAGCCCGGCCGCCGACTTCCAGGCCGACGGCGAGCGCACGGGCAAGTATCTCCTCGCCGGTGAACAATTCACGCTCAACAGCAGGAACGAGTCGATCATCTCCTACGCCGACTACGCCATCGCCATGGTCGACGAGATTGAGAGCGGCAAGCACATCCAGCAGCGCATCTCCGTCGTCCGCGCGTAATCCCCACTCTTTGCAAGGATCCCCTAAAAGATCAAGCCCCTCCCCCGAATGGAGTCCCCACCAGTCGGTCGGAGGGGCTTTGTACATTTTAGGAAAGGCATGCAGGCAAAGATTGTACTATGGAACTGCTTGTGGATAACTTCTCCTTGCTATGCTTGCTTTCAGCATAAATGCTTTTATATGCTTTCCGCGATTTCAGCCCAGTAATGGCGCGGTTTTGGAGCATTTTCGATTAGGGATTGTGACCTAACTATTAGGGATTGTGACCTAATAGAGTACAAAGTATTAGGAAATGTGACCGGAAGTATTAGGGATTGTGACCTATTTTGAGGTGATTCGATAAAATCACCCATTGAAGACCTAATACTTAATTGGTATAATAAGCTAAAAAGTAGGGATTGTGACCTACGGAAGGAAAAACAGGTCACAATCTCTACTCTAAAACCTAGCGAAAGCGAGGACACATTTATGGGGACATCAGAAGTGAATGAGAAATGTGCCATCTATCAGTCAAATCCCTTGATCGAGGCTAGGAAGCCCTTGAATGCTTTGGAGATGCGGCTGTTCCTGCTGGCTGTAGAAAATGTCAATCCACATATCTCTGGTAGCGACAAGTACTATGACAAGGACTTTGAAGAGTTCCATCTGACGCCTGCGGAGGTTAAGAGTATCTTTGGGCACGGTGAATACCTGAAGCGGCTGGAACATGTCTGTGATGAGATGCTGCAGAAAATCGTCACAGTGCGCGACCACGATGGTGGTTTTGTCAAGTTCTCCGTTTTTGTTCGCATTAAATACACGCCGAAGGATGGTTTGTACATCAAGTTCAACGAGGATATGCGACCCTTCCTGCTCGATATCTACGAGAGCGGTGATGGCTATACGAAAATCAACATGAAGCAGATCTTTAACTTATCTTCGGCCTATGCGATGCGCCTACTGGAACTCATGTTGCAATACCGTGGCACGATGCAGGGGAAAGTCATCACACGCCACATCGAATTGGATAAGCTGCGCTTCTTCTTTGACATAAAGCCTTCGCAGTACAAACAGATTGGTCCATTCTGTAAATATGTACTGGATAATCCCATTCGTGAAATCAATGAAAAGACACAGTATCATGTGACGTACGTGCGGACGAAGACCGGACGAAAAGTGACGGGATTCACCTTTTCTATGGACTGCCGCCATCTCTTGCTTAATCGTACAGCCGAGGAACAAGTTACGCTGGAAGCACTTCCACCAAAAAAAGACCGTCATGGTCTTTCGGAAAAGATGGTCAACAGGCTGACGACGTTGTGCGGCAGCAACGAAGAGTTCCTGCGCCGCATGGATTATGCCATCGAACTAACAAGAACGCGCAAGGTCAAGAATGTCCCTGCTTTTCTCTACAAGGCCATCGCTGAAAACTATCTACAGCAGGATAAGGATATGCAGGCGGCAATTGAACACGAATTCCAGGCTAAGCAGGAAAACGCTGCCTGGGAGCTTGATGCCATCAAGATGTTCGGTGATGCGATTTCCCTCGATGTTGAAGAAACACCATTCGATCTGTCCGACGAGATGGAACGTGCCATGGTCAGCGTCGTGAAAAAGGCACTCGAGGAACGCCATCTCAACATCACAGCAAAACGCTTGCTTGAAACCCACGGCATGTCTGTTGCTCGCTTTATTGCTCTCTATTGCCAAGATGAAACACACTCATCAAAATGACAAATTTATACTGGTTCGACAAATTTCCAGAAGGGGACGTATCTTAACCACCATTGATTCCGCGGCAATTGAATCGGGTTAAAATCCGTCTCCTTTTCCTGTTATCGGGCTATCTGAGGCAATTTGGGGGAAATGTAGACATCATGGACAGGGGATTTCTATCTTTAGGCGGCCGCTGGGGTAAAATACGTCTGTGTTTGGCACGGTTGGGGTTAAAATGCGTCACTCTATGAAAAAGTCCAGCACTGGACTTTTTGCCGGTGCTGGACTCTGGGATGAATGTCGACGGTCGGACTGCTGACAGTCGGGCTCTTAGTCAGTCGGTGGTGGAGCTGACTTTTGGTGTGGTGGCCTTGAGGTAGTGGAGGAAGTCGTCGAGGGGTAGGGGCTTTGCGAAGTAGAAGCCCTGGAGGATGCGGCAGCCAAGGCTGGTGAGGGTATCGGCCATCTGCTTGTTCTCGACGCCTTCGGCGGTGATCTGGACACCGAAGGACTGGAAGCCGTCGATGATGGCGGGCAGCAGTTTGTTGGTGTGATCGAAGTAGGCGCGGACGAAGGTCATGTCGAGCTTGACATCCTCAAAGGGGAACTTCAGGACGCGCATGAGGTTGGAGTAGCCAGTCCCGAAGTCATCGAGCGAGATCGTGGCGCCCTGCGCCATGAGCATATCGATATTCTGATGCAGGCGCGCTTCGTAGGAGAGGGCCGACTCTGTGATCTCGAAGCAGAAGGAGCGGAGGGGGATGTGGTGACGCTGTGCAATGCGGCAGAGGCGTTCGGCCATGTGGATGTCGCGGCATTGGATCGGCGAGAGGTTGACATTGAGCCGCTTCAGGCCGAGTTCCTGAAGCGGGTGCTCGTTCAGGAACAGGCAGGTTTTCTCGAAGACCTGCTCGCCGATCTGGGTGATGGTGCCACTGCGCTCTGCTGCTGTGATGAAGAGGTCTGGCCGGATGAGGCCGAGTTTCTCGTCATAGATGCGCGCGAGCACCTCAGCGCCGATGATACACCGCTCCTGCGTGCCGTAGAGCGGCTGCAGGTAAATCTGTACCGTATGGTTCTCAATGGCGCGGTCGACGGCCTGACGGATTTTTATCTTGAGGCGGGCCTGCTGGAAGAGCGACTGCTCCATGATGACGACATCGTGCTGCTGCTCGGCGCGCTGCAGGGCCATGGCTGTGTAGTCGAAGAACTGCTCGACTTCTTCCTGCTGCAGATGGCCGCTGAACATGGCATAGCTGGCCGTCAGATAGAGATGGGCATGCGTGTCGATCCAAGGCGCCTGCATGCGCGCCTCGATCTGGTCATGGATCCTGGAAAAGTCGTGCTTCTTCGTCGTGATCAGGAGGAAGCGCCCGGCAGCCGCGTAGATGACCTGGCAGTCCGGAAAGGCCGCCTTGAGGTAATGGACGATGGCGCGCAAGCCCTTTGCCATCTGCTGCTCTCCATAGAGGGCATTGCCCTCGGCATAGTCGTTGAGGCCGATGGCCACAGCAAAGAAACCGCCCCTCTGGTTGATCTCCCGCAGATAGGGCGTGGCCGTCGCATAGTTCAGGGCGCCTGTCTTGCGGTCAATGAAGATGTCGGGGTTCTGGAAGGCGAAGTACTGGATGAGGATGGCCAGCATGTAGAACGAGTTCATGACGAGGTACGGCGCGGCATGCATGCGCACGATGTAGCCGACCACAAGCACGGCCCAGGCCCCGATGAGCGAGGCCTTCTCGACCGGATTCCAGGAGAAGCGGCGCAGGCCGATGTACGAGAGGAGCATCATGAGCAGCAGGTAGAAGTAGGCGTTGGCGTAGATGATGCGGTAGAGCAGGCCGCTGTGGTAGCCCTGCGCATCGATGGAGAAGACGAGGCCCGTCAGCGGTGAACTCAGAATCAGGATTGAGGTCAGGATGGCAGGCAGTTCGACAAGCCAGCGCGGGAACCTGGTAAAGCGCCCCCGCTCGTGCACGAGTGACTCGATGTACGAGAAATCGAGGAAAGATCGCCAGATGAAGCCGAGGAAAAAGGCGGCGTTGACCGCATACAGGAGCCCGCTCGAGAAGAGCAAGTGATGGGCGTCCATCTCGCTCGACACGATGTCAAAGGCAAGCGTCAGGCCCTCTGCCCCCAGGAGCGCGCGGAAGAAGAAGTTCCGCCGGATGGGGAGGTAGGCGCGCCGCAGGGACAGGATGCAGAGCAGGATGAGAACGATAAAAGAAGCCAGTGCAAATTCATAATGGTAAATCATGAGAAATCTCCCAAAAGGTATTAAAAACAAACTGTTTACCACGATTATAGCATAATCTGGTACACATCTAAATGCTAGCCCTCGATTTGCCTGAAGGTTCATCGGGGTGAAAACGGAATACATGGGAATGATTTTGCGTTTCTCTGCAGAATGTGGTACATTGTTGGAAGAACTGATTTTCATGAAGCTTTAACGAAGCGGGCCACCTCTGTCGTGACCTGCTGAAAAGGGATGGAGTGTATATGGAACGAAAACAATGTTACATGCTCCTCGGAGCATTTTGCCTGATTGCCATACTCGTCATGGGCGCGCTGGGCTGCGTCAGCGGCTCGCCAATCGGTGGGCTGGCGGCCAAGAATGTCAAGCCGGTGCCGCTGACACCGATGGAGCAGGCCCAGAAGGACTATGCAAGCGTCACGATCACGTATCAGATTGGGGATGCAAGCGAAGTCCTCGACAGCGACCGTATCCTCTCGTGGCTCAGGGAGAATGAGGACGGCAGCGTCGCCTTTGATGAGCAACAGGCAAAGGCCTTCGTCAAGTCGCTTGCCGAGAAGTACGATACGGCCTACACGACGCGCACCTTCCACACGACCTCGGGCCACGACATCCAGATCGCGCAGGGCGACTACGGCTGGCGCATCGACCAGGAGGCCGAGACGGCGCATCTCCTGCAGCTGCTCGCCGCAAAAGAGAGCGCAACCTGCGAGCCAATCTACGCGCAGACAGCCGCCGTGCACGCCAAGAACGACTGGGGCACGAGCTACGTCGAGGTCAGCCTGACGGATCAGTACCTCTGGCTCTACAAGGACGGCAAGTGCATCCTCGAGAGCTACTTCGTCTCGGGCAACCCGACCCGCGGCCATGCGACACCGAGAGGCATCTACGGCCTGACCTACAAGACACGCAACGCGACGCTGAGCGGCGAGGGCTACAACTCGAAAGTCAAGTACTGGATGCCGTTCAACCGCAACGTCGGCCTGCACGACGCCCCCTGGCGCTCGAGCTTCGGCGGCCAGATCTACAGGAGCAACGGCTCCCACGGTTGCATCAACCTGCCGCCAGCCAACGCCGCCAAGATCTATGAGAATGTCGAAAAGAACACGCCGGTCATCGTCTACTGAGCGACGGCCCCTGCTCATACAGAAGACCGCTGCAAAAGCCTCCAAGCTTTTGCAGCGGTCTTTTTTGCTGCGCCTTGCGCATATCAGATTTTCTCGAGGAACGCCTGCACGTAAGGCAGTGCTGCGCCGATGGTGATGTTGTGCTTCGGCATGCGGCTGACCTCCAGGAAATCGTGCGCCTCAGAGAACGGCGTCTGCTCGGCAATCTCCTGATAGAGGTAGTCGATGTCGGCCTGCTGCAGGTAGGGCGCGAGATAGCCGCCGAGGATGAAGGTCTTATCGTAGATGAGGTGAAGCATGTTGATGGCCCGCGCCAGGTTCTTGAGGTACGTAATCCAGATTTCCTGTGCCCGCCGGTCCGCAGCGCGCACCTTCTCGAAGAATGCATCGAGATCTTCCAGGTCCCATTGGAGTGTGCGCAGCGAGCAGAGCGTCTCGAGACAGCCTCGCTTGCCGCAGTAGCAGCGCGCGCCATCTGGATCCATCTGAATGTGCTCAATCGTGGCGCTGTGGCCGTGACGGCCTGTGATGATCTTGCGGTCCAGGATCAGCGCAGCAGCGAGGTGGCGGCTCAGCGAGAGGTAGAAGGCATCGTCCAGTCCGGGTGCGGCCCACAGCTCTGCAATCGCAGCGCTGTCGGCATCGTGGGCAAAGCGGCAGGGATACGGCAGGTATTGCCGAACGGCAGAGACATGCAGCCCTGTGCAGTCGAGGATCTTCCCGTAGATGACGCGCTGGCCGTCCGACGAAATCAGGCCTTGCATGGCAAAGCCGACGCCGAGGACTTGCTCGTCGCAGAACTGGCAGTCGTCCTTGAATTGCAGGATGCGGGCACAGACCGCCTTAAAGTAAGCATCTGTCGGCTGGAAGTCGATGGCAAAGACCGTGCGGTCAATCTTCCGGCCGTAGAGGTCGATGGCGATGATCTTGATCAGGTGACTCAGGAGCTCCACGCCGATGCTGACGCGATACTGCGGCTGGATAGCGTAGGCACTAGGCTTGCGCCCGACGACTTCGTTCTCAATCTGCCCCGCTTCGCGGATGAGTCCTTCCTCCTTCAGGGCATTGAGATTCGTCGTGATGGTCGGACGGCTCAGATGCAGGTCATAGGCGATATCCTGCTGTGCGACGCTTTCCTTTTGATAGATGTATTGATAAATCCGCTGGCGGTTCGTCTGGCGGATTTCAGATGGTGTGATGCTCTTCTTCATCATGATCCTCTCTTTTTACAAAATGACTTTTAAAAATGCTGTCATCATTATAGCACACAGCGAAAAAGAACGCCATATCACGGGGTACCTGCCAGATCGACAGGGATTTGCCCCGTGTTTTTTATGTTTTTTTCGATTTTCCTCTTGACAATCGGACGGCATGCGATTATTATATAAACAGATTTGAAAAATGATTTTACAAAATAGCTAAACAGAAAGGAAGTCTTATCATGGGTATCCTTGAAAAAATGGCACTGACTGGCAAAAAAGGTTTCGTCACGGGCGCAGCTCGCGGCATCGGCAAGTGCACAGCTACGGCATTCGCTGAGGCTGGCGCAGATGTCGCGATCGTCGACCTCGACATCGAGACGGCCAAGAAGACGGCTGCTGAGCTTGCCGAAAAGACGGGCCGCAAGGTCATCGCGATCCAGACCGACTGCACCAACAAGGAACAGGTCGACGCTATGGTCGAGGAAGTCGTCGCCAAGCTCGGCGGACTCGACTTCTGCCACAACAACGCAGGCATCTGCATCAATGCTCCGGCAGAGGAAATGACGTATGAGCAGTGGCTGAAGGTCATCAACATCAACCTCAACGGCATCTTCCTGACGGACATCGCCGCAGGCAAGTACATGCTCGCACATGGCGGCGGCTCCATCATCAACACGGCTTCTATGTCGGCGCACATCGTCAATGTGCCGCAGCCACAGTGTGCCTACAACGCCTCGAAAGCTGGCGTCATCCAGCTCACGAAGTCTCTGGCGATTGAATGGGCCAAGAAGGGCGTCCGCGTCAACTGCATCAGCCCGGGCTACATGGCAACGGAGCTCACGATGAACTCCCCGACGCTGATCCCGCTGATCGAGAAGTGGAATGCGATGGCTCCGATGGGACGCATGGGCAAGCCGGAAGAACTCGAATCCATCTGCGTTTACCTGGCCGGTGACACGAGCACCTTCACGACGGGCACAGATGTCATCGTCGATGGCGCGTTCACCTGCTTCTGATCGAATCCAGCAAAATAGCGATGGGCCAGCAGAGACTGCTGGCCCGTTGTATAGAAAGAGAGGAAAATCATGACTGCGAAAGAGGCTCTGATTCAGGGAAAGACAGCCTTGGGCATCGAATTCGGATCCACGCGCGTCAAGGCTGTACTGATTGATTTATCGGGAACGGTACTGGCAGTCGGCATCTACGATTGGGAAAATTCCTTTGAGCATGGAATCTGGACCTTCCCCCTCGATTCCATATACAAGGGACTGCGCAGCTCGTACCGTGCCTTGAAGCAATCCGTCAAGGATCAGTATGGGGTGACGCTCACGACCATCGGCTCCATCGGCATCAGCGCGATGATGCACGGATACATGGCGTTTGACCGCCAGGGGACACTGCTTGCACCCTTCCAGACGTGGCGCAATACGAATACGCAAGAAGCAGCGGACCGGCTGACGGAACGCTTCCAGTTCAACATCCCACTCCGCTGGACGGTCGCACACCTCTATCAGCGCATCCTGGATGGAGAAGCGCACGTAAAGCACCTGGATTACGTCTCGACGCTGGCCGGATTCATCCACTGGCAGCTGACAGGCCAGAAAGTCATTGGCGTCGGCGATGCGGCGGGGATGTTCCCAATCGATCCGGCGACGAATGATTACGATGAATCGATGGTATCGTCCTTCCAGGCGCTCTTACAGCCGTATGGGTTCTCATGGGAAATGCGGGACGTATTCCCGAAGGTATTGGTCGCTGGCGAGGATGCCGGTTCCCTGACGAAACGCGGCTGCCTCCTTTTGGATGAGGACGGCGATCTTCTGCCCGGCATCCCGTTCTGCCCGCCGGAAGGCGACGCGGGAACCGGCATGACGGCAACTAATGCCGTGGCGCCGCGCACGGGAAACGTGTCGGCCGGAACGAGCACCTTCGCCATGATTGTCCTGGAGCATCCGCTGCAGAAGCTGCACCGCGAGATCGACATGGTCGCGACGCCGACCGGTGCCCCCTGCGCCATGTCACATGCCAACAACGGCACGACAGACCTCAATGCCTGGGTGCATCTCTTCGGCGAATTTGCCGCGCTCATGGGCCATCCTGCCAGCATGGATACGTTATTCACAAAGCTCTACACGAATGCCATGCAAGGCGATCCGGACTGCGGCGGCCTGCTCCCCTACGGCTATTACTCGGGTGAGAATATCACCATGATTAATGAAGGGCGCCCCATTTTCCTTCGGACGACGAAGAGCCGCTTCACCCTCGCCAATCTCATGCGGGCACATCTCTATACGTCATTGGGGGCCGTTAAGATTGGCCTGGACATCCTGCGCGATGAAGGCGTCGAGATGGACCGCATCATGGGCCATGGCGGGTTCTTCAAGACGAAAGGCGTCGGTCAGCGCTGCCTCTCGGCCGCCTGTGGCGCTCCCGTGACGGTCATGAATACGGCGAGCGAAGGCGGCGCCTGGGGCATTGCGCTCCTGGCTGCTTATCGGATTGACCGGCAGCCGGGCGAGACACTCGACATGTATCTGGATCAGCGCATCTTCGCGCATCTCGGTGGTGTGACGCTGTCGGCAACCGAAGCGGAAACGCAGGGGTTCGAAGTCTTCATGCGTCATTATCGGGCCGGGCTCTCTGTCGAAAAAGCCGCCATCGATGCGTTAGATTGGTGAGGAGGGATTCTTGATGAGTAAATGGCGTGTTCGCATCGGATACGGCATGGGCGACCTTGGCTGTAATCTGGTGTTCAGTACGATGGCATCGTATCTGATGGTATTCTACACGGATGTATTCGGCATCGCCGCAGCAGCTGCTGGCACAATGATGCTGGTGACCAAGTTCATCGATGCGATGACCGATACCATGATGGGCATCATTGTCGATCACACCCACACGCGCTGGGGGCAGGGGCGCCCGTACTTCCTGATTGGCGCCGTCCCCTTTGCAGTCTTCACGTTCCTGACGTTCTATATCCCCGACTTCGATGCGACGGGCAAGCTGATCTGGGCCTATGTCACCTACTGCCTGCTCTGCACCGCGTACACGGTCGTGAACATCCCGCTGAACACGATTGTCCCGCGCCTGACCTCGGATATCCATGAACGCGATATTCTGGTATCGACCCGCATGATCTGTGCGATGATCGGCACGGCCATCGTCATGTCCATCACCGCGCCGCTCGTCGACTTCTTTGGTGCAGGCGATGAAGCGCAGGGCTATCTCGTCACGATGACGCTCTACGGCATCGTTGCGATGCTTATCTTCTTCTTCACGTTCTCGAGTACGAAAGAAGTCGTTCCCCCGACGGTCAGCAACGAGCACATGAGCCTCAAGGACAGCTTCAAGGGGCTGACGGGACAGGCATGGATCCTGTTTTTCCTGAACCTGTTCTACTTTTCCCTCTACGTGGTCCGCAATACGACGGTCATCTATTACTTCAAGTACAACCTGGACCGCTCGGACTTACTGGCGCTTGTCGGTCTGCTCGGAATCCTGTCAGGTCTTCCTATGCTCCTGGCCTTGCCGACACTTGAGAAACATTTCAAGAAACGCAGCCTGATGTTCTTCAGTGTCGCGCTCTATGTAGCAGGCGACTTACTGATCTACTTCGGCCAGTCCTCGATCTTCTGCCTACTGGCCGGTCTCGTCATCACGGGCCTCGGCATCTACGGCATCTTCGGCGTCACCTTCGCGATGCAGCCGGATGTCATCGATTACTCGGAGTACAAGAAGAACCTCAGCGTTGCGGGCCTGATTGCAGCCTTCCAGGGCTTCTTCGTCAAAGGCGGCATGGGCCTGACGAGCTTTGTCGTCGGCCTGTTCCTGAACATGGGTGGATACGTCCCGAACGCCGTACAGACTGCCTCAGCACTTTCCGCCATCGAAGACTGCTTCATCTGGATCCCGATTCTGCTCTGCGCCATCATCGCGGCCCTTATCTACTTCTACAAGCTGGACAATATCCGCACCGATATGACGGCAGAACTCGATCTGCGCCGCCAGATCCTGGCAGGACAGCACGAGATGCCCGACATCGTGCAGGCCATCCCGCAGTATGATCCCAAAGCCAAGCAGTGAGAAGAGGAGGATTTGCTATGGCAAAGACACTGATTACGATTTCCAGGCAATTTGGCAGCGGTGGACGAGAAATCGCCGAGATCCTGACCAAGAAGCTGCACTGCCACCATTTCAACAGCAAGATCGTCGAGATGGCTGCAGAGAATCTGCACAACGGTGTGGATATCGAAGAGGCAATCGCGCGCTCATACCACACGCCGGAAGAAGCCCAAGGCAATCTCGATAAGTACGAAGGCTTTGAGCGGATGGTGGAGAACAACCGCATGTATGTGGAACAGGCGAAAGTCATCCTCAATGTGGCAGACCGTCCGGAGAGTGCCATCTTTCTCGGCCGCTGCGCCGATTACATCCTGCGCAACCGGCCGGACGTGTTCTCCTTCTTCATCTATGCTGACGATGATTTCCGCATCGCACGCGGAAAAACGAAATACCACGGCATGAGCCTGAAGGAGCTGAATCACGAAGAGAACCGCCGCAAGCAGTATTATGAGTTCTACACCGGGCAGCGCTGGGGCGAGCCGACGAACTACGACATGATGATCAACACGAGCAATATTTCCCTGGAAACGGCCGCGAATACGATTCTTGCGTATATCCAATGCTGCCAGAATGAAGGACGACCGCTCTCTTTCAGATAACGATTGCAGAAAGCAGGGCTGGACTACTTCGAACACCCGCAAACAAAAAAATCGAGGAACACATTGTTCCTCGATTTTTTATTGGCCGTGACGCAGGCGCTCCAGTGCCAGGCGGTAGATGTAGCTGGCATTTCTGCCTGTGGTCTTGTGGTGGGCAAGGTCGGCAGCGTGGACGATGCTGTACTGGAAGTTGACGGTGACAGGATTGCCGTCAATCTGGTGGATGGACTGCAGGTGGCTCTGTATGGTGTGCGCGAGAACTTCCGAATCCATGGCATCCTTCTGGCTGTTCTCGCGGCGCAGGATGGCGAACATCGCGTGCTGGACACGCGCGATGACGGAGTCCTTCCCGACGAGGTCGCGCAGGATGGATGCCTCTTTGCGGATGAGCGCGCGCAGCAGAGGCGAGCCGTATGACCGCTGGATCCGCTCATCGAAGCGGCTCTCCAGGAGGATGAGGGTATAGGGCTGATTATCGATGGCATACGCCTCCTGATACTGGAGCAGGTCGCCGAGGAAGCCCTGACGGTTGTGCAGGCCTGTGATCGGGTCTTCGTAGGGCGAGGGGAGGTTCTGGTGGAGTTTGCGGTACATGTCATCGGCCTCAAAGAAGATACCCATGAGGCCGATGATCACGCCATCCCGGTAGAGCGGCCACTTGTAGCAGGTGATGTGACGCAGGACGCCGTGAATGATGCAGTCGCCTGCGACGTTCTCGATGACACGGCCCTTCTGGATGACCTCGATCTCATCGAGGCGGTACGAATTGTTGTCGAGATGCCAGTTCATATCCTCATCCGTCTTGCCGAGAATCTCCTGATCCGTGCGAAAGCCGTAGAACTTCAAAAAGGCATCCGTCGCGCCGAGGAAGCGGCGCTCGCGGTCCTTCCAGAAATAACAGAACTTCGTATGGTGCACAAGGCTCTGCCAGAGCAAGACGTCAAGAGAAGGATGATGCGCCTCATGGCTGCCGGAAGGGGCGATCGGCGCGTGGATGCTCTTGGTCGCCGTCAGCAGGAGCGGCGCCTCTTTTTCCCTCCCGTTGTTGAGCAGGATGACGACGCATTCCTGCCAGACATAGTTTCCCTGTTTGTCACGCATGCGGAAGCAGTGCTCCAGTCGCCCGTAGGGGCTCTTCTGGATGCGCTCTACGATCGTATCGGGATTGAAGAAGGCCAGATAGCCCTCCTGGTCCTCTTCGTAGATGTACGTATGGCTGACGCTCTGCAAGATCTCATGGAAATCGCCTGTCTGTTCGTTCTCTTCTGTTTGAAACAAAGAATCGTGAACGTAGAGGGGTTCGACCTTATGGTGCTTGAGATCCACGAGGTTGATGTACTCGAACATGGTGTAGAGATAGCGCAGGTTGTCGTCGAGCTTGCCCCGCTGCAGATTCGCGGCGCTCTTCGAGATGTTCTCCAGCTCGGAGTGGATGAGCACATGCTGGTTCATCTCACAGACAATGCGCAGGCGGATGTTGACGTAGTCCCCGTTCTCGACGTAGCAGAACGATTCGACCTTTCCGCTCTGGTGTGACTGGTCAATGAACTCCCGAAACGTGTGGGCAAGGTCGGACGGCTTCGGACGGTTGAACATATCTTCGACATCCTGGCAGGAATAGCCCAGTGCGTGGAGCTGCTGCCGGTAGGGCTTGTTGACGTAAAGGAAATGGAGATCCCCATCCCCGTGCAGGTCAAAGAGCGCACTCGTCCGGTCGGTCTGCCGGATGGCCATGCTGGCCGCATCGTAGAAGTGACACCACTTGCGCGGTTCAGTGCGGCGGGCGTCGGCCTCTATGTGGGCCAGCGTGCCGACGAGCGGCTGCGGTTTGCCGTAGAGATAACCCTGCTGGCGGCCGCAGCCGATCGAGGCGAGGAACTCGGCATGCTCCTGTGTCTCGACGCCTTCGGCAAGTGTCTTGATTCCGAGCTCCTTGGCCATGTCGATGACCGAGCAGATGATGTCACGCGACTTCTCCGTGAAGCTGCGCAAGAAGCCCATGTCGAGCTTGATGAGGTCAACCGTGTAGTCCTTGAGGATGTTCAGCGAAGAATAGCCGCTGCCAAAATCGTCGAGCCAGATCTCATAGCCCTCGTTCCGCAGGCGGTCGACGGCCTGGTGGACGGCATCGTCATTCTCGGCGAGCGCGCTCTCCGTGATCTCGACATGCAGGTAGTCGCGCGGAATCTGATACTTGACGCGCGTCTTTTCGACGAGAGAGAAGATGTCGACGGCGCTGAAGTCGTAACGCGACAGATTGAATGAGACGGGTGTGACCGGCAGATCGTGGTTGAAGCGCTGGCGCAGCATGCGGCAGACCTCCTCGAGCACATAGGTGTCGAGCTGGTGGATCAGGCGCACCTGTTCCAGGACCGGGATGAAGGACGCCGGGGAGAGGAAGCCAATCTGCGGATCGACCCAGCGAGCCAGGGCCTCCATGCCGCAGAGCTCGCCCGTCAATGTGCGGATGACCGGCTGATAGTAGACCTGGATCCAGTGGTTGTCGATGGCCTCTTGGAGATGGCCGACAATATAGTCGCGGATATCGCGGTCGATGACCTGCCCTGGCTGCGGGACGTCGATCTCCTGCAACGTGCAGTAGAGCACATTGCCATACGCCTGCGTATGGACGAGATGCCCCGCGAAATCCGCATAGCGGATGCGGCTCGTGCGCGTGAAGAGATGCCCCTGGATGTGCGAGAAGCGGCCGTGTCGCTCCAGGAGCGCATGGCTGACCTCCTGCTCGACGCGAGCGCGGTCGTCCAGCGCAATGAAGTTCGGCGCTTTTCCTTCGATATGGCGGTAGAGCTCTTCGTAGCTGCGGCAGTCATACACCCGCATCATCTCATCATTGGCGTAAAGCAGCTCATACGGCTTTTCTGCTCGTGCGATGAAAAAACAACAAGGCAGATTCTCCGCAATGCCGGGGAATCCGCTCAGATCTTTCCGTTCATAATCCATCATGCATTCCTCTTGCTGAACATAGGTGATTCACCAGACAATGTCATTGTCTATTATGACGTCTATTATAGCAACTCTCTCTTAGAGAACCAAGATAAGCTCTCCTCTTTTCGCCACCCAGATGAATCAGAAAATGCGGCATTCTCATCACAAAAAATGATTCCTGCCAGCGCATGGAGCAGGCAGAAATCATCTTGTTGCCGGGACGGTCATGCCTTGTGGCGCAGCCGCTCGCTGGCGAGGCGGTAGATGTAGCTGACATTGCCGTCGGCGGTCTTGTGGATGGCAGGATCGGTCGCGTGGACGATGCTGTAGCGGAAGGTGATGGTGACAGGATTGCCGTCAAGCTGGTGGATGGACTGCAGGCGCTGCTGGAGGTCGCGCGCGATGGCCTCGGAGGCGGTGCAGTCCTCAGAGCTTGTCTCGCGGCGCAGGATGGCGAAAGTCGTGTGCCGGAGGCGCGAGATGACGGTATCCTTTCCCGCATGTGTGCGCAGGATGTCCGCCTCCTGGCGGATGAGCGCGCGCAGGAAGGAAGGGCCGTACGTCTTCTGAATCTGCTCGTCGAAGCAGCTCTCCAGGAGGATCAGCGCGTAGGGCTGCTGGTCGACCGCATACGCTTCCTGGTAGCTGATCAGATCGCCGAGAAAGCCCTGGCGGTTGTGCAGCCCCGTGACAGGATCCTCATAGGGAGAGACGAGGCTCTGGTTGATCTTGCTAGAGAGATCCTCCGCCTCGAAAAAGACGCCCAAGAGGCCGATGATCTCGCCCTCGCGGTAGAGGGGCCACTTGTAGCAGGTGATGTGGCGCAGGACGCCCCGGATGATGCACGTTCCCTTCACATTCTCGACGGGCTTGCCCGTTTGCAGGAGTGCGATCTCGTCGAGGCGGTAGGTGTCGTTGTCGAGATGCCAGTTCATCTCCTCATCCGTCTTGCCGAGGATATCGGCCTCGGAGTTGAAGCCGTAGAACTTCAGGAATGCCTTTGTCGCGCCGAGGAAGCGGCGGTCCTTGTCTTTCCAGAAGTAGCAGAACCGCGTGTGATGCATGAGACTCTGCCAGAGCAGGGTGTCGAGCGTGCTCTGCTCTGGTGTGCGGGACTCCGTCAGGAGGACTTGCTCTTCGATGGTCTTTTCGGCCGTCAGCATGAGTGGGGTATGACCGCTTCTTTCCGTCAGGCCTTTCTGGAGCAGGACAGCCACGCACTCCCGCCAGTGGTAATTGCCGTGCGGATCGCGCACGCGGCAACAATGTGCGATGCGGCTGTAGCGGCTCTTCTGGATGCGCGCGACGGCGGTGTCCGGATTGCAGAAATCCAGATAGCCCTGCCGGTCGGGTTCGTAGACATATTCCTGGGCGAACGACTGCAGATACCTGCGGATGCCGTGGACCGTCTCACGCGTAGGCGCATCGTGGACGTATATCGGCTCAATCGTATCACGCTGGAAATCGACGAGAGAGATGTTCTCGAACATCGTGTAGAGATAGCGCAGGTTGTTGTCGAGCTTGACGAGCTGCTCGCCCGCATCGCTCCGGGAGATGTTCTCGAATCCCGTGTGGATGAGGAGATGATGGTTCATCTCGCAGATGACGCGCAGGCGGATGCGGATGTAGTCCCCGCCGTCAATGTAACAGAACGACTCCGGTGAGCCGGACTGGAGCGAGCGGCTGACATAGTGCCGGAACGTGGCAGAGATCTCGGGACGTGCCTTATGATTGAGAAATCCCTCGACATCCCGGCAGCGATAGCCGAGTGCATGGAGCTGTTCCCGGTAAACCCGGTTGGTGTAGAGGTAGTGGAGATATCCGTCCTCATGCAGGTCGAAGAGTGAACTCGCCTGGTTCGTCTCGCGGATGGCCATGCTTGCGACATCGTAATAGTGGCACCACTTGCGCAGCTCGATCTCCCGCCCCTCTGCCTCGATATGCGCGAGCGTTCCCACGAGCGGCTGCGGCTTGCCGTAGTAGTAGCCCTGCTGTCGCCCGCAGCCAATCGAAGCGAGGAACTCAGCATGCTCCTGCGTCTCGACGCCCTCGGCAAGTGTCTTGATGCCGAGTTCCTTGGCCATGTCGATGACCGAGCGGATGATGTCGCGCGACTTCTCCGTGAAGCTGCGCAAAAAGCCCATGTCGAGCTTGATGAGGTCGACCGTATAGTCCTTGAGGATGTTCAGCGAAGAGTAGCCGCTGCCGAAATCGTCGAGCCAGATCTCATAGCCCTCGTCCCGCAGGCGGTCGACGGCCTGGTGGACGGCGTCGTCATTCTCGGCGAGCGCGCTCTCCGTGATCTCGACATGCAGGGCATCACGCGGAATCTGGTACGCGGCGCGCGTCTTTTCTACAAGGTGAAAGACATCGACCATATCGAAATCGTAGCGTGAGAGATTGAACGAGACCGGTGTGATCGGCAGGTCGTGGTTGAGCCGCTGGCGCAGCATGTGGCAGACCTCCTCGAGCACATAGGCGTCGAGCTGGTGGATCAGGCGCACCTGTTCCAGGACCGGGATGAAGGACGCCGGTGAGAGGAAGCCGATCTGCGGGTCGACCCAGCGGGCCAGGGCCTCCATGCCGCAGAGTTCCCCGGTCAGCGTGCGGATGACCGGCTGGTAGTAGACCTGGATCCAGTGATTCTCGATGGCCTCATCGAGGTGGCTGATGACATAATCGCGGATGTCGCGGTCCACCGTGACGCCCGGCAGCGGGATATCGATTTCTTGCAGCGTGCAATAACAGACCTTGCCATGCGCCTGCGTCTCGACGATGCGCCCCGAGACGTCCGCATAGCGGATGCGGCTCGTGCGCGTGAAGAGATGGCCGCGGGCATGGTCGAAGCGGTCATTTCTCTCGGCCAGTTCATGCACAATTTCCTGCTTCACGCGCGCACGGTCATCCATCGCGATGACATGGAAGGCATCGCCATCGACATGTCGGTAAAGCTCATCAAAGTCGCGGCAGTCAAACAGCCGCAGCATTTCCTCATTGGCGTAGAGCAGCTCATACGGCTCCTCTGCCTGCGTGATGTAGAAACAACACGACAGGTTCTCCACCACACCTGGGAAGTCGCCCAGGTTTTTCATTTCCTGTTTCATTATGCGTTCCTCTCACGAAAAATCATTTTGTTCTTGCTCGCGGGATTCGTCGTTCAAGGAAAACGTCCAATGCTAGACGTTTTGAGCTGTGCGCAGCTGCATCCCGTTGGTCGTGGATGGAGATTCCACCAGCAAGAGTCCCATTCCTGTAGACGATTACACGAATTATTCTTTCTACGTCTATTATACAAGTACACGCTCGAAAAGAGAAGATGTTGTTTTCAGCTGTAACCATGCGCTCTATGTCAGATTCGGATCGATAAAAAACCAGCCTCCACGGTGATGAGCGGTGAGGCTGGTTTTGTTTTGTGCTCGTATCTAGCTTTTGCTTGCAGTATCGAAAGTACGATGGCATTCATTCAAAAAGCGAGCTGCTGTTCACTGATACCGGGATCTCGCCTGCCATCATCTTTCCGAGTACGACCTGTGTCAGCAGGCGGTATTCACGATACGTCTTCTTGCGCGAGCAGGCATGTTCGCGGTTGAAGCCCCTGCGGCCTGCGAGGTAGTCGAGCTGGGAAGCATGGCGCTTCATGAAGGCGAGGAGATCGGACAGTGTCATAGCGGCGACGTACTCCTTGGCATGTTTCAGATAATAATCCGCGCGGTCCTGGTTGTCCTCTTGTTCCTTAGCCTCGCGCATACGCTCCTCGAGCTGCTTATTCTCGATGCGCGCCATGCCCTTCTTTAGGGCTGTTTTCCCCTGGTGCGAGGCTCCAGCCCAATCCTGCTTGACTGCGGTGATGAAGTAACGTCCATACGTATCAGCTCCCTTCTTCTTGCCCATGCGCGCATCTTTGGTGATGCGGTCAAAGACGAGGTGGAAGTTACTGACGATGCAGGCTTCTGAGATTCCGTCAAAGCTGTCCTTGATGTAGCTGGGCTCAAAGCCCTCGTCACAGGCCATGCTGAAGAGGACGAGAATGCGCTCACTGAACTTTTCCCGCAGTTGTTTGACGAGTGCAGGCGCGAGATTTGGGAAGTACATGTCGCCAATCGGTGTCTTGGTAAAGCCGAAGACAATCGTCGTGGCCTTGCGTCCTGGGCTACCGTCGTCATCGATGAAGAAGTCCTTGTACTTTGTATGGCATCGAATTTCCTCGATAGAGGGCGTGATTACTCTGCGTTTGAACTCCTTGTAAGAGGATTCTGGATAGAGTGCAATTTCCCTGCGCAAGCGGTCTACCGAGATTTCATGGATGTTCAGACGGCCGAGATTGCGCAGATAGATAAAGAGGCGCATCGATACGATGGTATCTAGGGCTAAGATGTCTTCGATGTCCATCGAGATGTACGTTCCTTCGCGGAGGTTGAAGAGATACTGGTTGAGGCGCGGCGGGATGCTGACTTCGAGGATGTGAGTCTTGCGATTGTAGGAGAGCTCTGAGATGAAATTGGCGTGGTAGATATCTTGTTCACCGCTGCCATCTTCTCTCGACCGAAGGTCTATGTAGTTCTGAGAGAGCTTGGTGAAGATTTCCGCGACAATCATGCCGCGTGCCTTGGTTGCGTTGATGTTGAGCTTGTCCGCAAATCGGACGGCATCGAAGGTGTACATCGTGCCCTGCTCCGGTACATGGTGTTCATCCATGGAAGCGATGAAGAGATACCATGCCTTGAGCTGGTTCTTGCTCAGAGCGTACTTTGCCTTGGCGAATTCCTGTGCGATTGTCATCGGGCCGGTATCTTTCGGGATTAGGAATACCGAGCGATGTACCAAATCCATCTCTTCTTGTGCCGACATGTGTCGTTCTCCTCTCGTTTGCGCTTAATGTTCCCATGCTAGGAATATTATACATGGACTAGATGAGAAAAAGAAGGTGGAGCGGCAACTTTCTCCCTTTGCAATCTGCCTATATACAGTATTATAGTATATTAGTATAGTATAGTAGTGCCAAAGGTGTACCGTTTGGTCGAAGCCGCCAGACCGCATAAAACCTAGATTCTTGCGAAGATGCCAGATGGAAGAAGTCCGGAAAGGTGTACCGTTTGGTCGAAAGGTGTACCAAACGGTCGAAATGCAAAAATGCCCGCAACCCCTTGGTATTGCTGGATTCTTGGACCAAAATGCAGCAATGAAAGGTGTACCGTTCGGTCGTTGCCGGAAAAAGTAAGTGCAAAAGACTATTCTGACAAATCAGCAACCCCTTGTAAATCCTCACTTTTTCCTTTGATGAAACATCAAAAATGACAATCGAAAGGTGTACCAAATGGTCGAGGATTTTAGGAAAGGTGTACCGAACGGTCGAAAAAAGGTGTACCGAATGGTCGATTTGTGCACAGGCAAACAGTAGTTATACACAGGATATCCACAAAATTATCCACAAAAGGTTCTTCGAGGGAGTGATTCTAAACTTATGAAAGAAATGCGGGTGCTATTCAAAGCCCCTGAGAACGCTGGATGGCGGGGAAAATGAACTTGTGAAAGAAATGCGGTCCCGGGCCTGAGCCCTTAGGCGTATTGGAAAGCGGCATGCATGAACCTATGAAGAAAATGTGGTTGTGCCCTAGGGAACTGGTGCCTGTAAGAGCAGCATGAATAAACCTATGAAAGAAATGCGGGTGCCGAAAGGTGTACCGAATGGTCGTGAAGGAAACGGGAAGGTATGGTGAAGGTATGGATTCGGATTTACAGGTATGGCGGCGGAATCTCTACATCTGCTGTGTGGCGTCATTCGTCGTAGCGGTGGGGATGAGTCAGATGGCGCCGATCCTGCCGCTCTACATTGAGGAGCTCGGCGTAATAGGGGCGGGAGAGGTCGCGCGCTGGTCGGGTATTGTCTACGGCTGCAACTTCGTCAGCCTCGCGATTTTCTCGCCGATATGGGGGCGCCTGGCGGACCGCTATGGGCGCAAGCCGATGATCCTGCGCGCATCGTGCTGGCTCGGCCTCATTATGATCGGCATGTCGTTCGCGCAGGCGGTCTGGCAGCTCGTGGCGCTGCGCCTCCTGCAGGGATGCCTGTCGGGCTTCCAGGCGGCTGTCGTGCCGCTGCTCGCCCAGGAGACGCCGAAGGAGCACTCGGGCTGGGCCATGGGCCTGTTCTTCTCGTCACAGGTCACAGGCGCCCTGCTGGGGCCTCTGCTCGGCGGTTTCCTCGCGGAGTTCACAGGCATCCGCGCGAGTTTCCTCTGCATCGGCACGCTGTGCCTGCTCGGCTGCGTCTCCCTGACGCGCGTCCGGGAGACGCACCGTCCGACGGTCCAGAAGGCGACAGTCGGACTGCGCGAGATGTTTGCCAAGCTTCCGCACCGCAGGGCCATCGTCGGACTCTTCCTGACGACGCTCATCATGCAGTTCTCGCTGACCTGCGTCCAGCCGATCCTGACGGTCTATGTCAAGGAACTGGCTCCGACGACCGAGCACCTTGCCGTCGTTTCAGGCGCTGTGTTCTCGAGTGCTGGCTTTGCGAGCATGCTCTTTGCCTCGCGCCTCGGGCACCTCTCCGACCGTATTGGGTCGAACCGCGTCCTGCCAGCCTGCCTGCTGCTCGCGGGGCTTGCCGCCATCCCGCAGGGACTCGTGACCGCACCGTGGCAGCTCGCCCTTCTGCGCTTCGTTCACGGCATCGCCGTCGCGGGCCTCATGCCCTCCATCAACAACCTCATCCGACAGCTTGCTCCGGCCGCCTGCATGGGTCGCATCTACGGCTTCAACCAGTCGTTCCAATTCATCGGCATGTTTTCCGGCGCCTTCTTTGGCGGCCATCTCGTCGCCATCTTCGGACTGCGCCACATGTTCTATCTCGTCGCTGTCCTGCTGCTCGCCGACGCTCTCTGGTGCCACCGGACGGAGCGGAGCTGACACTTGCCCGCACTAAAATAACCCTGCCCCCGAGAAGGGGACAGGGTTATTTTTTGTATCGTCACCAGTTGCTCTCATCGATCATGAGCACATAGAAGACCTTGCCGTAGACGTCCGTCTCGACGAGGCGGCCCTTGTCGAGGATGCACTTGACCTGGCCGCTCTTCGTGATGATGCGGTAGCGAACGGCGTCGTTGCCGTCGCTGTTCGGCTGCTGGACTTGCTCCCAGATGCTCCGCTCGACGGCCTCGTATTCCTCCGGATGGACGATGCCGCGGAAGGTGCCGCCGGTATACTGCTGGAATTCCTCGAGTGTCTGACATTCGAACAGGCGGATGAGCTCGTTGTTGGCAAAGAGGATTTCCTCTTTGCCCGTGGCCTTGTAGATGAGGATTGCGCCCGGGAAGTGCATGATGATGTCCTTGAGGCCGAATGCCAGCTGGCTGCGGTCCTCCTTGGCGACGCTCGGTGCATACAGTCGGACCCCGTGCTTGCCGTGAAGTTTCACGGCGTAGAGCGCCGCATCGGCGCAGCGGAAGAGATCGGTGCGTGAAATTCCCTGCGACGGATAGGCGGCGTAGCCGATCGAGATGGTGTAGGCATGCTGCTGGTCGCCGTATGTGAACGTCAGGTCGCGCGCGCTGAACCGTTGCAGCAGGACACTGGCTTCCGTTGCCGTGCAGTCCGGCAGGAAGATGCAGAACTCATCGCCGCCATTGCGCCCGACAATGGCGGGCGCAGGGAATGCCTCGCGCAGGTCGTTCGCCAGGTTGCGCAGCGCTTCATCTCCGGTATCGTGGCTGTAGAGATCGTTGATGCGCTTGAAATCATCGATATCGATCATGACGCCGACGGCCCCAATCTTGGAGACCTTGTCCAGATACGCATCGACAGCCGTATCGAAGCCCTGGCGGTTGTTGAGCCCCGTCAGCGCATCGGTATCGGCCAGCTGGCGCAGGTAACGGCGGCGGTCCTGCAAGTGAAGCAGGGCATGTGTCAGGAAGGTCACCAGAAATACGAGGATCAGGCCGATCGACAGGGTAATCGCGAGAGGCGGCGGCATCCGCCAGCCCCAGGCGGGGGCGACCTCCAGCTTCCACTTGCACCCGCCGTACGTGAAGACCTGCGCTTCTGTCGGCTCCGGGAGGTCATCCGAGGCCAGGATGACCTGGTACGTATCCTGCCCTGGAGAGGTCTTGGAGATGCGGTAAGCATGGTGTGTCGCCTCGAGCGACTTCACCGTACCTTCAAAGACGTCCGGCACCTTGAGGACGGCAATCGTAAAGCCCCAGAACTCCTGCTGTCCCGCTGCATTCTCCCGGTAGACCGGCTGGCGCATCGCAATGGCCGTGTAGTCGTCCGTTACCTGGAACGGCCCCTGCATGGTCGCAATCCCAGTGTCACGGCTGTAGACGAGAATTCCCAGCCGGTCTTCCAGCGAGAAGAGGTCGACCTTCCCCAGGCCCGCCGCATCTTCCGGGTAGATATCCGTCACGCGGCCCTGCGGCGCCAGCTGGATGCTGGCGACATAAGGCCGCGTCGCGAGCATCTCCTTGGCCAGCTCTTCGAAGTGCTGCGGCCGCTCTCCTGTATCGGCAATCATGTAGGCCAGCGTCTCCGTCACCGAAAGGCTCGTGCCAAAGTCCTTCTCGAGCTCATCCGCGTAGATCTTGGCTGCCTGTGCGCATTCCTCACGTTGCATGACAGACTGATTCTGCACGATGTGCCCCAGCAGCGCCAGGTATATCGTGATCCCGATCAAAAAGACAGCCGTAGTGATGATATTGCGTCTCATGCTCTCATCTCCTCCTCTGCCATGCAAAAGTCCCGTCCTTGTCCGGACCGCTTCTTGATATGCTAAATTATACGGTAAAAGACTCTTTTTTTCAATTATCGGTATTGATGTGCTGGTGGCGTGTCTGGTGGTGCTGGATCTTTTCCTGGTACATGCGGCGGTCGGCTTTGGCGAGGACGGTGTCGATGTTGTCGATGGGTGTGCGGGCGAGGGCGTAGCCGAGAGCGATGCTGATGCCTGCGGTGCGGAAGCGGTCGTGGAGCTGGGCGCAGATGGCACCGGCCTGCGCACTGTCTTGGATTTCTTCTACCATGAGGAATTCGTCGCCTCCCATGCGGAAGACGGCGTCTGTGGGGCAGGCGGATTCCAGGAGGCTGGCAGCGGCCTTGATGAGCGTGTCACCGGCTTCGTGCCCAAGGCGGTCATTCGTCTCCTTGAGGCCGTTGAGATCTCCGAAGAAGAAGGCATACTGGCGGTTGTCGGGCAGATTTTGAAGATAGTCGAGCAGGCCGCGGCGGTTCATGATGGCTGTCAGCGGGTCAATCTTGCCCAGGCGGTCGATGTGCCGGATCAGGTTGCGGTTGCGCAGCAGGATGGAGAAGAAGCGCGCGAGTGCCTGCAAGAGCGGGAGCGCTTTTTCCATCTGTTCGGGCGCGGGATTGATGACCTCGAGGTAGCCGTAGGCGCGGTCGTCGAGGCGCAGGCGCACGAAGATCAGGCGCTGGAGGTTCGGCAGGCGCGGCGCGTAGCCGTTGTCGCGGCAGAAGGCTTCGACGTCGTCGATGGTGAAGACGGGCTCTTTAAGGAAGTGCTCGTAGAGCGAATGAATCTCCTCGCGCGGGAAGGGCTGGATCTCGCGCGAGAGTGGCAGGGCATCCTGTGCATCCCAGAAGTGGGAGCAGCGCAGCATCGTCGCCGTTTCTTCGGCGATGAGGAGATGATCGGCTGAGAGCAGGTGCCCGAGGCGGTTCATCATCTTGCGGATGCCGCTCTCCGGGTCGATCTCGTACATGCCTGCGCGGATGATGTCGTTTATGGAGAGCTCCTGATAGAGGACCTTGTCGTGCGCGGCATGGCGCTGCTGGTATTTGTCGAGGTTGATGGCCATGCAGAAATGGCAGGACTTGCCGTTCCACGGGACGAGCGTGTGGCAGAGCAGGAGATTGGCGTTCATGGTATCGTTGTGGTAGATGTGGACCTGGCAGACGTTGTGCCGGAGCTTGCTCTCGTTGCAGTTATCGCACGGGGCGTTCGCTCCCATCAGGAGGCGGTAGCAGGTCTTCCCGGCAAGCGGCTCATCGTAGGTCAGGCCGAGCTCTCTGCGCTGGGCCTGGTTCAGGTAGAGGAGCTCGTGTGTCGCGGGGTCGAAGATGTTCACGCCGAAGGGCAGCGTATCGAAGAGATCCCGTGAGAATAGGAGGTTGTCGTTGCTGTAGGGGGTCAGCCCGTAGCGCTTTTCTTCGGCGCGCTGCAGGCGCTGGATCAGCAGGCGCATGAGGCTGTCGAGGCTGCGCACCTCGGCGCCGTGCGCCTTGGCGTAGTGCATGTAGAGCGTGCAGGGATGGCCGTCGACCTCGCGGATCGCATGGACTTCCTGTGTAATCCTGAGTGCGGCTTCCTGCAGGCCGTTGTCCTGTGCATTCTTGGACAAGATGATGAAACAGCAGCTGTCGACGCGGGCGATGCTGCAGGCGGCAGGCAGGTTCCTGTGCAGTAGTGCGACAATCTTCTGCAGCAGGTGGCGCCGGAAATCCTTGCCGTACTTCATGCCGATGCCATCGAACTCGGGCACGTCGAGCAGCGTGGCCGTGTAGTCGTTGCCGTGCAGGCGGTACTCGTCGGCGTACAGCAGAGCATCGCGCAGCATGCCGCAGTAGCTCAGCAGGTGTGTTTCCTCGTCGATGAGGCCGAGTGCGGCGTCCTGCTCCCGGCGCGCCGGTGCATCCACGAGGGTGCTCAGCTTGATGAAGATGCCGATGACCTGGCCGTCCTGACGGATGGGAAATTTTGCCGCGCGGATTTCCTGGAGGCGGTGTCCAATATCAATCTGCTCGCGCACGCCCAGCAGAGGGGTGCCAGTGCGCATGACGGTCTCTTCTGTCTCGTAGGCCTGCTCGGCGAGCAGCTGCCAGCCGAGCTCTTTATCGGTCCGGCCGCGGATCTCGGCGATATCACGGACGCCGCGAGCCTTGAGGAAGGCGCGGCTGGCCCCACAGAAACGGTGCTGGCGGTCCTTCCAGAAGAATTCGACATCCATGTCCTCGAGCATGGTCGCAAAGGCGCCCTGGCACAGGGGGTCCTGTCCGGCGGCGAAGAAGTCTTTAGCGATGCCGTAGCTCTCGAGCATCTGGCGGATGATGACCGTGCGGTCGGGGATTTGCTCTATGAAATTCCTGTTGAAGCAGATGAGCATCTCGCGCGAGGTCGATTTGAAGAGTGCCATGCTCGTGAAGAAGATCCAGACATAGTGGCCGTCCGACATCAGGATGCGGAAGGGCGCTGTGATAAAGGACTTCGGGCTGGTTGAGGCACGCTCGTACAGGGCAGCGGGAGCCGCGAAGGCGAGGAAGCGCTCGCGGTCGGCCGGATGGACGTAGCGGCTGGCGAAGCGCTGCATGGTTGCCTCTGTATCGTGGAACTGCATCCCGACGCGCGTTTCTGCCAGCGCCTCGATGATTTCAATGACGTCCTGGTCGAGGTTGACGTACCAGATGGCATCGTAGGTCTGCAGCACATTGCGCACGATTGTGTCGAAGCGGTGGGAGTGGGTGTCGTCGAAGGCCTTGTCGGCACTGATGTTGGAGAGGTGCAGCTGGTGGACTGAATGGGTGCCGCGTGCGGCAAGCTCCTTGATCTTGACGCGCATGTATTGGCCGTTGTCGACATACATCATCGACTCCCACTGGCCCGTCGCCTTGCCGCGCTCGAGGAAGCGGCGGAACTTCTCGTTCATCGGGAAGTTCTTCGAGCGGAAGTTGATGTTGACGCGCTCGACGCTCGGCGTGCCGATGCTGTGCAGGGCGTCGAGGTAGAGTGCATTGGCCTGCAGCATGGTCATCTGCTCATTGTCGTCGTAGAGAATGGCGACCGGGGCCGTCTGGTTCATGTCGACGAGCCCGGCCTTGTTGAGGAGTTCGGTATCGTCGCGGCTCTCCAGGTGCAGGTCGTTATCCAAGCAGTATTGTTGGAAGTCCTCGCATGGAACCGGTTTGCCATAATAGTAGCCCTGTATCTTCTCGCAGCCGATTTCCCGCAGGAAATCGCACTGCTCCTTTGTCTCCGCGCCTTCAGCCAGCGTGTGGACGGAGAGGTCCTTGGCCATACTGACGAGGTACTTGAGGATCTTGCGGCTTTTCGCGGTGAAGGGATGCAGGAACTTCATATCAAACTTTATCGTATCGAAGTCGTAGTCCTTCAGGACATTGAGAGAGGAATAGCCGCTGCCGAAGTCGTCGAGCAGCACGGGATAGCCTTTTTTCTGGAACTTCTGGATCCCGTTCAGTACCGAGTCCATTCTGTCGACCAGCGCGTTTTCCGTGACCTCGATCTGGATGAGGCCGAGCGGCAGGCGGTATTCTTCGCGGATTGTCTCGGCGACGGCGAACGGGTCCTGGAGCAGGAAGTCAAGGCGTGAGAGATTGACCGAGATGGGGAGAACAGGGAGGTTCGCATCGAGCTTTTCGCGCGCCATCTTGGCAACGGTGTGGAGGATGTAGGCGTCGAGCTTGTGGATGAGATGCGCCTCCTCGAGCACGGGGATGAAGATGCCCGGCGCGATCGTACCGTACTGCGGCGACTCCCAGCGTGCGAGTGCCTCCGCGCTGACGAGCTCGCCCGTCAGCGTGCGGACGACGGGCTGCAGGTAGACGCGGATGTAACCCTTGGCCATGGCCTGGTCCAGGTGCTCGCGCACGTAGTTCTGCATCTGGTGGCGCAGGCCGAGTTCTTCTGTGTAGACGGCCCAGTGGCGCGAAGCATCCTTCTTGATCGTGTCGCAGGCGATCTTGGCCTCGCTGTCAAAGGCGACATTGAGGTCCTTCGTTGAGGGCAGTCCCGTGAGGAAGCGGATGCCTGCCTTCAGCGCGATGTTGGGGTTCCCGATGAAGGCCAGCACGCGCTGGCAGGCCGTGTCAATACGCACCTGTACATCTGCCGTATCTGCGAGAACGGCGAAGGTATCTGATCCGAGGTGCACGACCAGCTGACAGGGGAACACCTCTTGCAGGATGTTCTCGATGTGCTGCAGGCAGAGATCCCCCTGCCGGAAGCCATGCGCGGCATTGTAGAGATGAAAATTCGTGATGTTGAAGAAGACCGGGCAGGACTTGATGTGGTGCCCCTCACGCCACTCCTGCTGCAGGTGCTCAGCCGCTGCCTGCAGGAATTCCTGCCGTCCCAGATGCGTTCGTCTCGTGTCTGTAATCATACCATATTCCTTACTTTCCCTTGCCAGTTGTAACTCGTATCCTCATTGTAACACAAAGCCCCTGAAAAAGAACGTACTGTTATGAGAATCCGTCACTTCTGTGGTGAAAAAGTCCAGCGCTGGACTTTTTGGCGCGGAAGGTCCGACTATCAAACTGACCGTCCGCCTGCCCGACTATCCGACTGTCAGTTTGTCGGACTTCTCCGACACATCCCTGTGCCCTCATTTTATGTTGACATATGTCAGCAAACTCGCTATACTGACAGTAGATAACATATGTCAAGAATATGGAAGGCGGATTGAGGTGAAACGTATGGGGAGAGTGACCAAGGCGCGGCGCGTCTGCGCCATGCCCTTGTATGCGCGCTTTGCGCCGCAGCCGGATAAGGCTAAGGCACCCGTGTGGATGGAGATCGAAGACTATGAGTGCATCCGCCTCATGGATTACTTGGGCATGACGCAGGAAGAGTGTGCTGCACAGATGGGCGTGGCCCGCACGACGGTGCAAGGCATCTACACGAGGGCACGGCGCCGCCTGGCAGGGGCTCTCGTCGAGGGACGCCCGCTGCAGATCGCAGGCGGGAATTTCGAGCTCTGCCAGCAGCAAAGCCGTGGCTGTGGCCAATCACGCTGCATGCCGCAGCCCCATACTGCAGTGGGCGCATCGATGGATGTGCCGACAGATCTCAGCGCAACGAAAGGAACGAAAGAAACGAAAGGAAGGATTCTTATGCGACTGGCAATCCCTTATGATAACGGACAAGTCTTCCAGCACTTTGGCCGCAGCGAGCAGTTCAAGATCTACGAGGTAGCAGATGGCGCCATCGAAGCGACGCATGTGCTGGCGAACAACGGCGAAGGCCACGGCGCACTCGTCACGCTCTTGCAGCAGGCGCATGTCGATGCCCTGATCTGCGGCGGCATCGGCGCGGGCGCACAGAATGCCCTGAAGGCAGCAGGCATCCGCTTCTACGGCGGCGTGCAGGGCGAGGCCGACAAGGCAGCAGCCGACTTCCTGGCAGACCGCCTCGCCTACGACCCCGCCGTCCACTGCGAGCACCACGGCGAAGGGCACGGTCATGGGCATGGGCACGGCTGTCATCATCAGGCTTGAGCGAGACGCTGCGGAAGTCAGCAGCAGGCCCCACAAATGCACTGCTAGGATTTGCCTGCTGAATGCTCCGCTGATTGCCCAATCCGATGACAAGCAAAAGCCGCATAGATACAAAGATACCGGCGTATGAGCAGTACGCCGGTATCTTTGCTGTGTATTATATCGATTGTATTCTACCTCAGCGGGTCAAGTCTGGTGACTCAGTCGCTGCTCAGGCGGAAGATGAGATGCTTCCGCCTGAGACGTTCACAGTCGGACTGTCGCAGGCGGTCAGAGCAGTTTCTCGATGTCTGCAGCGATGGCCGACGGGACTTTCGTCGGCTCGAAGCGCTTGACGACCGTGCCGTCGCGGTCGATGAGGAACTTCGTGAAGTTCCACTTGATGCCGTCGCCTTCGAGGTACTCCGGGAAGTTCTTCTTGAGAACATCCTCGAGCACTGCGGCGTTCGGATGCTCTTTGTCGAATCCCTCGAAGCCTTTCTCCTTCGTGAGGTACTGGAAGAGCGGCTGGGCCGTCTCGCCGCGGACATCGCCCTTCTCGAAGATCTGGAACGTCACGCCGTAGTTGTAGCGGCAGAACTGCTGGATCTCTGCGTTGCTACCCGGATCCTGTGCGGCGAACTGGTTGCACGGGAAGCCGAGGATCTCAAAGCCCTTGTCCTTGTAGGCGAGGTAGAGTTTCTGCAGGTCATCGAACTGCGGCGTGAAGCCGCACTTGCTGGCCGTATTGACGATCAGCAGGACTTTGCCCTTGTAGTCTGCCAGCGACTTTTCCTTGCCCTGGCTCGTCTTGACGGTGAAATCGTAGATGCTCATGATGATCTTCCTTTCTGTTCGGGTATTCTGGTTCTATGCACGCCGCAGAAGCGCTCGGCCTGCTGCGGGTATGTCTCATCTCTATGGCTTTACTATACATGTCCTCTTTTGTTTTGTCAAATTTAATTTTACAATACAATCATAAGCGACAGACATGATGGTCATGATGGCGCAACGTGTGTTATACTAGTACTATATCGTAGTATTAAGCTAGGAGGATTGCAATGAAAGCAACATACAAGAAGATGGTCAAGATGGCGATGACAACGGTGATGGCTGGCGGCATCATGATGATGGGGCAGTCGGCCATGGCAGCACCAGCGCAGCCGCAGGTGCATGTGGATTCGGCGACGAAGGACATGCCGGGCCATGTGGCGAGCAAGGTCCTCAATGTCAAGGCAGACAAGACGGAAGTTGGACTGATCTCGAACGTCGTCTACGAGCAGGTGCCGAGCCGCGGCTATGCGAATGTGCCGATGCAGATGGACATCCTGCAGCCGAAGACGAAGGAGAAGAAGCCCGCCATCCTCTTTGTCACGGGAGGCGGCTTCATCAACGCCAACAAGGACAATGGCATCCAGCTCCGCATGCACCTGGCGGAGAACGGCTATGTCGTCGGCAGCATCAACTACCGCGTCGCACCGACGGCGAAATTCCCGGAGCCGCTCGAGGATGTCAAGGCGGCCATCCGCTACCTCAAGGCGAATGCCGACCGCTTCGGCATCGATCCGGCGCGCGTCGGCATTGTCGGCGGCAGTGCAGGCGGTTACCTGACGGCCATGGCAGGTACGACGAGCGGTACGACGACGTTCGACAAGGGCGAGAATCTCCAGGTCACGAGCGATGTCAAGGCCGCTGTCGACCTCTACGGGCTCTCCGACCTCACTCAAGTTGGCGCCGACTTCTCCGAAGAAGTCCAGGCAAAGCACCGCTCTGCTGGCGCGACGGAAGCCCTCTGGGTCAACGGCTCTCCTGTCTTCGGCGGCCGTGACGGAGGCATCCTCGCCGACAAGCAGGCAGCCGAGGCGGCCAACCCCATCCACTACATCAGCAAGACGAGCGCCCCGATGCTCCTGATGCACGGCACGGCCGACACCGTCGTCTCCCCGAGCCAGACTGACCTGCTCTACCAGGCCCTGCAGAAAAGCGGCATCCCGAGTGAGCGCTACCTCGTCACCGGCGCTGCACACGGCGGCAAATACTGGGTCCAGGAGCCCGTGCTCAAGATCATCACGGATTTCTTCGACCAGTATCTGAAAAAATGATCATTGTGAAAGGTATGATATAATAATAGCAGAAATGCCAGCAACATGGGGATTCGAGTCTACCTTGTTGCTGGCATTTTTTTACGCGTTTTTATACTTGACCGGCCTGCTCGTGCATGCGGCGCTTGTTCTCGTACATGAGGGCGTCGGTCTCGGAGAGGACGGCGTCGATGTTGGTAATGGGGCTTTTCTTGACGGCGCAGCCGAGGGCTACGCTGAGGTGGCGCTCGGCGTAGGTGGCCTGGAGCTGTTGGAGGAGCGCGTCGGCTTCCTGCGCGGTCTTGTTCTCGGCGATTAGCAGGAATTCGTCGCCTCCCATGCGGAAGACGTGCTCGCGGTCTGCGGTTTCGGCGAGGACGTCAGCGGAGCGCTGGATGAGGCGGTCGCCTGCTTCATGGCCCTTTGTGTCGTTCTCTTTCTTGAGGCCGTTGATGTCCCCGAAGATGAAGGCGAGCGAGGTGCCGTCAGGAATGGTGCGGATGTAGGAGAGAAGGGCGCGGCGGTTGCCGACACCTGTGAGCTGGTCGCGATAGCTGTAAGATTCGAGGCGGCGGATCATGTCGCGGTTGCGCAGCATGATGGCGATGACGCTCGTCAGGGAGCTCAGCAGGAAGGTGGCCGAGGCAAAGGTTTCGGAGGCCGGATTGATGACTTCAGTGAAGCCGATGGAGCGGCCCGACTGCATGAGGTGGCCGGAGACGAGGCTCGTGATACCGTGTAGCACGGGCTGGAAGCCCGGATGGAGCTGCACGAAGGCGTCGGTGTCATTGAGGATCAGCATGCGGCTGTGGGCGAAGTGGTCGTAGAGCGGCTGGAGCCGCGCGCGCGGGATGTCCTGTGCGTCTTTCATGAGGGACCCTGTTGTGTCGCGACGCCATTCGTATGTCGCGCTGACGGTGTCGTTTTCGCCCTCCTCGAAGATCAGGACGCGTTCAGCCTGCAGGATTTCGCCGACTTTGGCTATGATCTTGTGGATGCCTTCTTCGGGGTCGGACTCCTGCATGCCCAGGGAGATGATGTCGTTGATGACTTCTTCGCGGCGCAGCAGGCTCTTGCGCTCCGTCTCACTTCCTGCCTGGCTGTGTTGCAGGTCGGTCAGGATGGAGAATCGCGCGGTCCTGCCCTTCCACGGCACGAGTGTGTCGCGCTGCAGGACGGAACCGCTCGTGAAGCGCATGGCGCGGCGGCAGATGCGGAAGGCATCCCGCGCCAGGAGGCTGTTGGTGCAGTCGGCGCAGGGGGCTGCGCGCCCGGCCAGCAGCTCATAGCATTTCTTGCCCTTGTAGGCATCGGGTGTATCCGGCAGGTGCATCATGCGCAGCATGGCGTGATTGAGAAAGAGGAAGTCGTAGGTGGCGATGTCGGTAAGCGCGATGCCATCGTCTAGGCTGTCGAGCTGGCTGACGTTCAGCTCGATGATCTCGCCGTGCGGCCGCTCGAAGTGCCAGCGCTGGCTGGTGACATCGTTGAGGCGCTTGGCGAGCTGATAGAGGAGCGTGTTGAAACCATGGGCTTCTGAACCGCGGATGGTGGAGTAGTTGAGCGTCAGGGTGCAGCTGACTCCGGCGATGGAGGTGAGGCCCTCGATGCGCGCCTTCAGCTGTTCGATTTTTTCGGTCAGGCCGTCGAGGAAGCGTGTCTTGCCGAAGCAGATAAAGACACCGCTGCCGATGTAGGAGGCGATGCTGGCAATCGGTCCGAGCTTGAGGATGCCGTCGCGGATGGTCTTGAGGATTTCCTGCTGGACCTCGGGGCTGTATTGGTGGGCGAGCGTCTTGATCTCCGGGACCTGCAGGATGAGGGCCAGGTAATCCTCTTGGCGGTGGATGCGGTTTTCTTCTATCTCCATGCCCGCCATGATCATGCCGCGGTAGCCGAGGAGACCCGTCACATGGTCGCGGATGCCGAGCAGCTCGCGCTGGCGCTGATCCTCCTTGTCATCTGCCGTGCGGAAGTAGCCGAAGACGCCTGTGATTTTGCCGCGCTGGTGGATGGGGAAGGAAGTCATCAGGATGCGCTTCGGGATGCCGTGCACGAGAAGGGTCGCAGCGTAATCCTTGCAGGTCTTTCCTTTCTGCAGGGCAGCGAGTTCCGCCTGCTCCTCGTCCTCATCCTGCAGGCACCAGCCGAGTTCAGCATCCGTCTTGCCGAGGATTTCGCTGGCGTCTTTCATGCCGACGTACTCAAGAAAGGAGGGGGTGACGCCGCGGTAGCGCAGCGCACGGTCTTTCCAGTATACGGGATCGGGCGAGAAATTCCAGACGGCGCGCCAGAGTGCGGCATCTTCGTCTGCGGGAGACGAGGGGAGCCTGTCCGGATTCAGGTCGGCCAGGAACTGCGGCAGCAGGGTGTACAAGTTCTCCTGGCGTTCCCAGATGTTCTCACGCACGCAGATCAGGATGTCCTTGGTGGCGCTCTTGTAGATGACGATGGCGTCGAAGATCATCCAGACGAAGCGGCCATTCGGCTTCTGCACGCGGAACATCTCGATGGCCTCGGAGCGGCCGGACCGCTCGGCCTGACGGCAGATCGCCTCTGGATCGAGGAACTGGCGGAAGCGCGTGCGGTCGTCGGCGTAGATGAATTGGCGGGCATAGGCGTCTATCTTGTCTTTGAAGTCCGTGATGACATCACCGGCCTGCCAGAAGGCGTTCATGCTCTCGATGATGTGGAGGGCTTTCTTTTTCCAATCCAGGAAGTAGATTTCGTCGTAGACGAGCATGAGATTGCGGAAGACGGTCTCGTACTGCTGGAATGACGTGAGGTCCTGGTCGTAGGTGATGTTTGCGAGACGTGCGAGCACGAGCGTGAAATCTGGTGTAGCGGCGAGTTTCTCGGCACTCAGGCGCAGGTACTGGCCGTTCTCGACGAAGGTCATGCGCCGCTCGCCGCTGCTGTGCACCGCGGCCGCGAGGAACGCCATGAACTTCTCGCGCATCGGATAGCTTTGCTGCTGCATGTTCGCATTGAATTCCTGAAGGCTGCTGGTGCCGGTCGTGGTGAGGGCATTCTGGTAAGCCTCATTCTCGCTGAGGATGACAGCGCGGTCCTCGCGGTACTGGAAGATGGCGACCGGGGCATCGGTGATGAGGTTGACGAGCCCTGCTGCATCGAGGGCCTGCTCCTCTGGCAGGGTCTCGACTTGCCAGCCTGCCTCCTGGAATTGCTCGCGCAGGAGCTCGTACGGCATCGGACGGCTGTAGTAATAGCCCTGAATCTTCTCACAGCCGATGGCGCGCAGGAAGTCAATGTGTTCTTTTGTCTCAGCACCCTCTGCCAGCACGTGGATACCCATCTCTTTGGCCATCAGCACGATGGAGCGGATGATCTTGCGGCTGTCCTCGTTGAAGTAGCGCAGGAGTCCCTGGTCAATCTTGAGCTCGTCGAACTCGTAATTCTGCAGGACGTTGAGCGAGGAGTAGGCACTGCCGAAGTCGTCGAGCCAGACCTGATAGCCCGACTGGTGGAACTGGTGCAGCTTCTCGATGAGCAGGTGCCGGTTCTTGACGAGCGCAGACTCTGTGACTTCGATGCGCAGGTAATAGCGCGGGATGTGGTATTGTTCGACGATGCGCTCGACGAAGGCGAGCGGGTCCATCAGCAGGAAATCGTAGCGCGAGAGGTTCACCGAGACCGGGATCATCGGGAAGTGGTTGTCAATCTGGTAGCGCAGGAGCTTTGCGACTTCCTCGATGACGTAGCAGTCGAGGCGCGAGATCAGGTGCGACTCTTCGAGCACGGGGATGAAGCTGTCCGGCGGCAGGAGTCCTTTCTGGGGGTCAATCCAGCGTGCCAGGGCCTCACAGCCACATAGTTTGCCGGTCATGGCGCGCATGACGGGCTGGTAGTAGACCTTGATATGGCCCTCGCGGATGGCCCGGTCGAGGTTGTCGAGGATGAAGATGCGGTCGGCGATGCTCTGGCGCATGGACTCGTTGTAGAAGGCAATCGAGCGCGTCGCATCCTTCTTGATGCTGTCGGAGGCGAGCTTCGCCTGGTCGAAGTACGTCGTGATGGGACGGCGGTGTACGCTGACCGCCGTTTCAATCGACCCGATGCCCGCCTTCATCGCGATGTTGGGCATGCGGACTTCGTTGTTGACGGCCTGGCAGACTTCCTTGAGCTTCGCCTCGAGGTTGTCGCGCGGCACGAAGAGCGCGAAGTTGTCGCCTGAGAGGCGCGTGATGTATGAGGCGGGGAAGGCTCCCTTTAAGAGCTGCCCGATCTTGCGCAGCATGCGGTCGCCTTCGTAGATGCCGTGCATCTCATTGTAGACCTTGAAATTCGTCAGGTTCAGGTAGACCGGGCAGTAGCGCACCTCGAGGTCGCCGGGCTTTATGGCCTTGCGCAGGGCGTCTACCTTCTTCTGCACGCGCTGGTAGAAGGCGTGCATGTTCAGGAGGCCCGTGACGGGGTCGAGATTACTGACGGCCAGGTTGCGCTCTTTGTTGACGAGGCTCATCATCCAGACCTTGCCGAGCTCCGGGATGTTCACCTTGTGGAACGTCCCTTCGAGGTGGCGGTAGCTGCCCGTCTTTGTGTAACAGCGGAATGTCAGGAAGGAATAACCCTCATCTAAATCGCCGTGTCGGCTGTTCGTGCGTGCTTCAAGCGGGACGTAGTCCTCCGCCTCCATCAGCCCCGCAAAGCGCCCCTTGGTCAGCTGGAAGAACTCGTCCTCCGTTGCGCACTGGTAGATCCGCAGCATCTCCTCGTTGACAAAGAGAATCTGCTCTTCCGCCGTCTGCCGGATCAGGCAGACACCGCCAGCAATCAGGTCGTAGTACCGGTGCAGTCTTTTCTTGATTGGCTCCTCGTCCATGCAAAAACTCCCTTTCACGCGCCCTGCCACGACAGAGCACGCACCGTGATTTCTTGTATCAATTATACTATTTCGTTTTGAAATGAGATATCCCTGCTGACAAAATATGAAACTTTCGCATCCCCAAAAGACCTGCCCCGCGGGCAAGACTGTCAGCTGGAAGAAAAGAATCCCCGTCGAGCGGTGCGGATGGCACCGTGCTCGGCGGGGGTTCTTTTCGGCCGGTTATTTGAGTCCGTTGAGGATCTTGTAGAGCTCTCCTTTCAGTGCAGTGACTTCGTCCGGGGTGAAGGTCACGCCCTGGTCGGTGAGGTGGCAGCTCATCTGCTCGGGGACCTGGCGGGCCTGTTCTTTGAGGGCCTGGCCTTTCTCGGTCAGGATGGCGATGACGACGCGCTCGTCTTCGGTGCTGCGGTGGCGCTCGATGTAGCCGAAGGATTCGAGTTTCTTGAGCACGGGAGTCAGGGTGCCGGAGTCGAGGTAAAGGCGTTTGCCGAGGTCGTGGACGGAGATTTCTTTCCCCTCCCAGATGACCATCATCGTGACGTACTGGGTGTAGGTCAGGCCGATCTTCTTGAGGAAGGGATGGTAGGCCGCGACGATCTTGCGCGCGCAGGCGTAGAGCGGGAAGCAGAGCTGCTTGTCGAGCAGCAGGAGGTCTTCTTTTTCGTTTAGTTCGGTCATGGGACTGTCCTTTCTGATGCAATGGCGATTCGGATGTATGATGCGTGGATGGAGCGCTCTGCAGGAGAGACGCTGCTCTGATGTCTTTTCGTGCAATTCTATTGTATCAGATTGTCTTGATGGCGTAAATCCAATCTTTTGCGATTGGATTTGTGATAAGCAGGCTTGCAACATCTTGCGGATGACCTGCTTCATGTAGTCGGACAGTCGGACTGTCCGACTTACTCGTTGGCGAGCTTGCGCACGGCGGCGGAGAGCAGCTCCGTGCCGCGCACGATGTCCGCGAGTTCGGCGTGCTCGGCGGGGTTGTGGCTGATGCCTGCGCGGCACGGGATGAAAATCATGGCTGTCGGCGCGTAGTCGGCCCAGTGCATGCTGTCATGACCGGCGCCGCTCATCATCCGGCGATAGGGAAAGGCGAGCTCTTTGGCCGTGTCCTCGAGCAGTCCGACGAGCGCCGCGTCCATGCGCGCAGGCTCTTCTTTGCTGACAGGCTCGATGTCATACGCCAGCTGACGTTTTTCGGCGATGGAGGCGATGTCCTGCCGGACGGCCTGCTCGACGGCGTCCTTGGCCTTGCCTGAGGTGCTGCGGAGGTCGACGCCGAGCCGGACTTCGCCTGGGATGACGTTCATCGCGCCCGGCGTGACCTCGAGGACGCCGACCGTGCCGACAACAGGGGATTCCGTGTACGATGCGGCTTCACGCTCTACAGCCAGTACGACTTCCGCTGCCGCGCAGAGACCGTCGTGTCGCAGGTTCATCGGCGTCGCGCCGCTGTGGTCGGCACTGCCGTGGATATGGACGTAGAAGCGCGTCGGCGCCGCGATGCCCGTGACAAGGCCGATGGGTAGTCCTTCGTGTTCGAGGACCTTGCCCTGTTCGATGTGGAGCTCGAGGAAGGCGCGCAAGGGCTTCGCGTAGCGGGCCGACTCGATATGGTCGGGGTCGAGGCCGCGTCCCTTGAGCACCTCGTAGAGCGTGTGGCCTTCCCTGTCGTGCAGCCGCACGAGGTCTTCCTGCGAGAGCTCCCCGCGCATAGCCCGGCTGCCGAGCGTCGCCGCTGAGAAGCGGCTCGACTCCTCGCAGAGGAATAAGACAACCTCGAGCGGCCGCTTCGGCGTGAAGCCGTCCTCGTGCATCGAGCGGACTGTCTCAATCGCCGCGAGGATGCCGACGATTCCGTCGAAATTGCCGCCTTCCGGCACACTGTCACCATGCGAGCCGAACATGACAGCAGGCAGGCTCTCGTCCGCGCCCTGCACATGGCCGATGACATTGCCAAACGCATCCTCGCGCAGCTCCATGCCCGCTTCACGCATCAGCCCCATCAGATATGCGCGCCCCTGCCAGTCCGCATCCGTGAACGCCAGCCGGTTGATCCCCGCACCCGGCGCCGTGATCTTCTCCAATGCTGCGAGCTGTTGCTGCAATCGTTTGCTTGAAATCATGTGAAATCCTCCCTATCGTCTCATCCATTTCTATTGTATACTTAGCGATTTTCATTTCGCGTTTGTTGACATTATTATACCGCAACTTTATAATGATGTACTAAATGATATAATTACTTTTATTTATTGCAAGAAAGGTGGAATCCTGTATGGTAACACTCATGCTGATTGTTGGTGCTATCATCGTCTGCGGTGTCGTCTACGCGCTCGTCAAGGGCGCGGATGCGCGCATCACGCTGATTGGCTCCGGCATTCTCATGGCGGCGATTGGCGGTGTGCCGATGGCTGCTCTCGATGCCTTAAGAGCATGACGAACAGTGGATTGATTCAGGCGGTCTGCTCGGTCATGGGCTTTGCACTGGCTGTGCGCTTCACGGAATGCGATAAGCATCTAATCAATGCAATGGCCTCCGTGATCTCACGCGTCCGCTTCTTCCTGATTCCGGGTGTCGTCATCTGCACGTATCTCGTCAACATCGCACTGCCGAGTGCCGCTGGCACGGCAGCTGCGGCCGGCGCCATCTTCATCCCGCTGCTCATGGCGGCTGGTGTCGGTCCTGCTCTTGCGGCTGCCGCCGTAAAGTGTGGCACGTATGGCAGCATGCTGAATCCAGGTCTTGCTCACAATCCCTTCGTCGCGAAGATTGCTGGTGTCGATGTCATGGATGTCATTGGCTTTCACTACAAAGCAAACCTCGCTTCGCTGCTCGTAGCGACCATCTGCATCACAATCATCGCACATGTGCTCAAGGAAGATAAGGGACATGTCCCCGAGCATCTGCAGGTGGATGCGAACTTCAAGGTCAATTATCTCTACGCGCTGATGCCGGTTGTCCCGATCGTCATCCTGCTGCTTGGCTCGACGAAACTTGTGCCAATCCTCAAGATGGGTGTACCACAGGCTATGATCATCGGTGCACTCCTGACGCTCGTTGTTACGCGCACCAAGCCGAAAGCGCTCTGCGATGCTTTCTTTGAGGGCATGGGCAAGGCGTATGGCAGCATCATCGGCATCATCATTTCGGCAGGCGTCTTCGTCGCAGGCCTCACGTCGATTGGCCTTGTCAAGTGGTTCATCGATGCGATGCTCAATAATCCGGCCATCGTCAAGATCTGTGCGGCTTTCGGCCCGTTCCTGCTCGGCCTTTTGACTGGTTCTGGCGATGCTGCGACGTTCGCTTTCAATGAAGCCATCACGCCGTATGCACCGGACTTCGGCATGTCGCAGGTCCAGATGGGCAGCATGGCGACGCTCGGCGGCACGCTGGGGCGCACGATGTCGCCAATCGCTGGCGCGACCATCATCTGCGCTGGTATCGCTGGTGTCAACCCGATGGAGATCACGAAACGCAATGCCATCCCGATGCTCTGCGCACTGACGGTCGGCATGCTGATCCTGCTCTTCTGATGAATAGGAGGTGCTGCTCTGCGGCACCTTTTTCTTGTCTTAAGGATAATGTATAGGAGGAATTATGATGGACCTCAAAGAGACAATCTTGAAATTCGCCGATGATATGCAGGAGAACATGGTAGCCTGCCGTCGTGATCTGCACGCACATCCGGAGCCAGGATGGACGGAGTTCCGCACGGCGGCCAAGGTCGCCAAGACGCTCGCAGAGCTCGGCTACACGGTCAAGACGGGGGCCGACACCATTCGCCAGGAGGCCATGATGGGCGTGCCATCGGCTGAGAAACTCGCCAAGGAGCAGCAGCGCGCCATCGCAGAAGGCGCTGATCCTGACTGGGTCAAGAAGATGGACGGCGGCCGCACGGGCGTGCTCGGCGTCATGAAGTTCTCGGAGGACGGCCCTGTTGTCGCGGTTCGCTTCGACATGGATTCCAACGACGTGACGGAGACGGGAGAAGCATCGCATCGAGCCAATAAGGAGGGCTTTGCCTCTTGTCATGCAGGGGCGATGCATGCCTGCGGCCACGACGGCCACACGACGGTCGGCCTCGCGCTGGCCAGGTTGCTGGCCAGCCTCAAAGACCAGTTGTGCGGCACCATCAAGCTCTGCTTCCAGCCGGCAGAAGAGGGCGTGCGCGGTGCGCATGCCATGGTCGAGAGCGGCATTGTCGATGATGTCGACTACATGCTCGGCGCGCACTTCGGCTTCAAGATGCGCAAGACGGGAACTGTTGCCTGCAACGTCACGGGCTTCCTGGCGACGAGCAAGTACGATGCCCGCTTCCAGGGTGTTCCGGCTCATGCCGGCGCTGCGCCGGAGCAGGGCAAGAACGCACTGCTGGCCGCTGCCTGTGCCACGCTCAACCTGCATGCCATCTCGCGCCATTCGGCAGGGGCTTCGCGCATCAATGTCGGCCGTCTCGATGCGGGTAGTGGCCGCAATGTCATCGGCGACAAGGCACTGCTCTGCCTTGAGACGCGCGGCGCGACGAGCGAGATCAATGCCTTCATGGAGACGGAAGCCCAGCGCATCATCAAGGCCGCGGCCATGATGTACGACGTCAAGGTCGACATCGAGAAAGTCGGCGGCGCAGCCGGCGGCAGCAACTCGCCAGAGCTTGCCGCTTTCCTGGAAGAAGAGGCAAAGAGCCTTGGCATCTTCAATGAAGTCGTCGGTGCGTGCCCGTTCGGCGCCAGCGAGGATTTCTCCTACTTCATGGAGCGCGTCCAGTCGCACGGCGGCCAGGCAGCCTACATGATGGTCGGCGCCGATCTCGCTGCCGGTCATCACGACTCCCATTTCGATTTCGATGAACGCGCTCTCGGTTACTCCCTCAAGCTCATGGGCTGCGCCGTCTGCAAGCTGCTCTTGAGCAAGTGATTGGCATCTCGTCCAAGCCAAATCGCCACACAAAACGTCCGGCACCGTGAAACGTCTGATGCCGGACGTTTTTTCGTTTTTTATGGATCGATTTGTCCCTGTGCGAAAGGCAATGGCAAAATGTGGCGGTCTATGCTACAATGGGCGTGTTTCCTGTGTTTACAGAAAGGGAGAGGATTGCGTGATACAAGAATATGAAAAACCTGGCCTGGCGGAACAGCATGCGACGCGGGCTATCTTTTTTGTCGGGGGGTTCGGTGCGGCCTCGTGGGCGCCTCTGGTGCCGCTTTTAAAGGCACGGCTCGGCATTGCGGAGGATGTGCTCGGCATGCTGCTCTTATGCATCGGCATTGGCTCTCTGTTGACGATGCCGCTCTCGGGCGCGGCGGCGGTGCGGCTCGGCTGCCGCAGGGTGCTGACCGCTGCGGGGCTCGTCTATGGCGCGCTGCTGCTCGCGCTCTGCACGGTGTCCTCCTTCCAGCTGGCCATACCGCTATTGCTGATCTTCGGTGCGACGATGGGCTGCATCGACGTCGTCGTCAACATCCAGGCGGTCATCGTCGAGAAAGCGGCGGGGCGACGCCTCATGAGCGGCATGCACGCGCTCTGGAGTGTCGGCGGCTTTGCTGGCGCGGGCCTTTTCGGCATCTGGGTCGGCACGTTCTCACTGACGCCTCTCGCCTCGACAGGGATTGCGGCTGCCGTCATGGTGTTCGTGACGCTCGCGGCCTCGCGCCATCTGCTGCCGTACGGCGGCGATGCTGGTGGCAAGCTGCTCGCCCTGCCGAAGGGCATCGTGACGTTCGTCGGCATCATCGCCTGCATTGCTTTTCTCGTCGAGGGCGCCATCATGGACTGGGGCGGTGTCTTCCTCACGACGGTCCGCCACTTTGACATGGCGCTGGCGGGCACGGGCTTTACCGTCTTTTCGGCAGCCATGCTGACCATGCGCCTGCTCGGCGACTGGACGGTGCAGAAGCTCGGCCAGGAGCGCGTCGTCATCGGCGGCAGCCTGCTCGCCGTCGCGGGCTTCCTGCTCATCATCTTCGCGCCGACCGTCGTCCTGCTCTACCTCGGCTTCTTCTTCATCGGCGTCGGCTGCGCCAATGTCGTGCCCGTCTTCTTCTCGCTACTCGGCAAACAGCACGTCATGCCCATCAGCCTCGCTGTGCCAGCCGTTAGCACGCTCGGCTATCTCGGCATCCTCATGGGGCCTGCCGCCATCGGCTTTATCGCCCACCAGACGAGCCTCTACGCTGCCTTCACGCTGCTCGCCGCACTCGTCCTGCTGCAGGCTGTCATCGCGGCCTACGTCTACCGCCATATCGTAGAGTAAGGGGTTCCGTCGGAAAAATGCACAAAAAAAGCGCTCGCATGAGCGCTTTTTTCGTGTCATCCTCACAACTTCTGTGCATCCAGGATCAATTGCTTGCCCAATTCATACGCTTTTTCTGCCACTTCAGCACTGTGCTTCTCATGGTAGTCGCGCTTCTCTTCCTCGGAGAAAATCGAGGACTCGTACTTGCTGTAATCCTTGAACTGCAGCGTGTTGAAATCGTAGAACAGGTAGGGCTTTGCGCCGAGGATACCGGCTGCTGCCCATTCGTAAGCGGCCAGGCTGTCCTTCAGGTGGAATGCGTCTGCCTGTTCCTCCGTCGCATTCATTGTGTAGAGGAATGCAGAGGGGATGGTCTTCCCGAGCACCGAAGGGATTTCCTTGCTGTAAATGTACTGCGAGAAGAAGAAGCGCTCGAGGAACGCCTGCATGCCCGATGTCAGATTCATGAAGTAGATCGGTGACCCGAACAGCAGGGCATCTGCCTGCTTGGCGCGCTCCAGCACAGCAGTGAGATCGTCCTTGACGATGCAGACACCGTGCTCCTTGTCCTTGCGCTTGCAGTAGAAACAGCTCAGACATCCCTTGTACTTCAGCGGGTAGAGGTCGATATACTCCGTCTCTGCTCCAAGCGAAGCGGCCCCTTCCAATGCCTTGTGCAACAGTCGCGCCGTATTCTCCGCACGGCGCGGGCTTCCGTTGATTGCCATGATTTTCATGCATATTCCTCCTAGATATCACATAATTTATTAAACCAAAATCTCCCGGCCTTAGCCATGAGGCGTGTCAAAATCGTCAGGTCGTCAGACCTTGCGGGTTGGCTTGACGTTCACCAGCACGATCTCCGGCGCCGGGCCGAGGCGGAAGAGCTGGCCCCAGGCGCCGTAGCCGCTGGAGACGATGGCGAGCAGGTGGCCGAAGCGCTTTGCGCCGTAATCGAGGGCGAAGATGCGCCTGGTCACGAACCGGTTGGGCCAGAACTGTCCGGCATGCGTGTGACCTGCGAAGTAGAGGTCTATGCCGCGCGAGGCGGCCTGCTCGATGCGCAGCGGCTCGTGCTCCATCGCAATCGTGAAGGCGTCGGGCTCTGCCTGCGGGAACTGGGCGTGCGGGGCGATCATGTAGTCTTCCATGCCCACGAGCGATACACCGGCGACGAGATGCACCGTGCCGCCGTGCAGGCAGCGCACGCCGTTCTGTTTCAGGCGCTTCTGCTCCTTGCCGAGGTTCATCCCGTACGTGTCGTGGTTGCCGAAGACCGCATAGACGCCCCAGGGGGCCTTCAGCCCCGCAAATCCCTTGAAGCTCTTGTCGCGCAGCACATAGCCGAGGTTGCCGTCGATGATGTCGCCGCCGAAAAGGATGAGGTCAGGCTGCAGGTTCATCATGTCGCGGCGCAGCTCTGCCGCAAACGAACGGCCCAGCACGGCTCCGAGGTGGATATCACTGGCAAATGCCACTGAGAACGCGCGCTCGATGGGCTTTTCGGTCTCCATCTCGATGCGGCGCACCACCGGATGGCGCGCGCGCCAGCTGCCGACTGCGAGCAAGGCCACCAGTCCCAGCAGGGAGGCCCGGCCGTAATAGACGGCAAAGACGGTATGCCACCAGTCAAGACTAAGGCCGAATGGCTGTGCAAGGCAGACGAGCCAGACGACAAAGGCAGGCAGCAACAGGAGCGTCATGTAGTAGCCGTAGATGAACCAGTAGCCGCCAATCCTCGCCAGCAGACGCGTCGCGCGCAGCGGCAGGTGATTCCCAAGGATGTTCGGTATGAGATAGATAAACGGCAGCAGCAAAAAAATCAGGAGCAGCCCGTGCTCCGGGACGGGCAGTCCCCAGCGCAAGAGCAGCCACTGCCCCAGCCCTGAGAGCTCGCCGAGGCCCCATAGGATCCAATAGAAAGTGTAGCGGTGTTTCACCAAAGTTCCCCCGTTCTTGTTTCCCCTTATCTAAATTTAATTCGACGAAGTGCGGCAAAGTCCTGCTGACCGTTCACGCAGATAGATTTCCCTTTCGATTCGCCATCTTCCTGATCAAAAAGTCCAGTGCTGGCTTTTTGCACAAGCTGACTCACCTGCAGTGATTGACATTGCAGGAAAACTAGCGGTGGAAGCAGAATCTATACCTAGTATCTAGTACTTAGACCAATGACCATCTGATTCACTTGGGGGTGTAGAAGATGTTTTGCATGAACTGCGGCACGAAGCTGCCGGATCACGCTAGATTCTGCTTTAACTGCGGGGCCAAGGTCCTGGAAGGGCCGGATGATGGGACTGCTGCTGACGAAGGGCAGGCACCTGTAACAGGGCCGCAGGATGAACCGCTCACAGATATCCCCGGCAGCCATTTCACGCTTCTCGGAAAATACGAAGTGGAGCTGCCGCGGGCCACGGCCATCTACAACCAGCTCTGGGCGCCGTTTAACCGGGAGGGGACGCGGATTGCGTTGCTCGCCCGATATGAGATACGCAAGCACCTGAAGGAGCATGCGGTGGAGAATCCCGTGGAGTTCTCAGCCCAGGTGCTCGCGTACTGCATGACCGTCTGCGACCCGCTTTTCGAGAAGGCCGTGGAGCTCCTGATCGACCGCGGCATCGACTATGTGACGAAGAAGGACCTCTGGGACAGGCTCGACGATTCCGCCACGTCGACGGACCTTGTCAAGGCCATGCTGGCAGACAAGGCGGCCATTGAGGACTATGAAAAGGACCTGGCGGTGGAGAGGCAGGCCGACAAGGCGAGCTGGCGTGGCGGCGGCTTCGGCATCACGGGGGCCATCACGGGCACCATCAAGGCGTCGATGATGAACACGGCGCAAGATGCCCTGAGCGCACTCGGGCGCAGCATCACAGGCAATTCCTATTCCGACCGTCTCGAGCGCTTCATCCAGGACAGGAGTGCCAAGCGGAATTATCCGGCCATGGCCCGCGATTTCATCAATTCGGTCTGCCGGTTCGACCTGTTCAACGAGGTCTATCAACTGTTGGCGGAAGAAGGCCGCGTGCCGAAGGTGTCGTTTGAGACGAGCAAGGCAGACAGTCGGCGGAAGAACCTGCTGGAACGGTACGCCAGCGACAAGCTTGAAAAAGAAGAGGTGCTCAGAGGTCTTTGCAGCTGCCTGGAGATAACCGGTGAGACGCAGTCGGTCTATGAGGCGCTGTTGGAGCTGGAGCCATCTGCCGCAAGGGATGTGTTCCATATCGCAGCGTCCGAAGGTGAGGAGCTCGAACTGGCCAAGTCGGTCTGGCAGACGTATGAGATTGACAAGAAAGTCGGACAGGATTTCCATTTCCCTGACTGGATGCCGAACTTCCTTTCCCGTCCTTTTTATGTGGTGGCAGGGCCAGCCATGCTGATGGCTCTGCTGATCGAGCTCCGCGACTTGCCTCAGATGTTCCGCAAGGAGGGGCCGGCTCCTATGTACATCGCCCTGACGGCTGGCACGTACTGGATCCCGGCAGATGCCAACGATGTGAGCTTTTGGGGGATGGACCGCGAGGTAGAGCTGACTCTCGACCATCCAGGAGATACCGACTGGATTGGTCATGGCGTCCACTTCCATCTGGTGCAGTTTAGAGGTAACGCAGCGGCATGGTCTAAAGAGCTCCGCGAGAAGAAGCTCCAAGAGGCAGAGGCTTTGCTAGGCGCCAGAGACAAAGCGCGCGCCTTATCTGCCTTTCTGCTTGCCGCAGAGATGGGCAGTGCCGAAGCGGCCTGGCAGGCAGGAATCCTGCAGGCGAAAGACGGCCAGCAGGAAGAAGCGCAGTGGTCTTCCGTGGAAGCCGCTGTGCTGGGCAAGAAGGAAGCGGCCTGGGTGCTGTACCAATATCTGAAGAAGAAACAGAATGAACAGTGTGCTGCTTACCGGAGATTGGCCGCCAAGGACGCGCAGGCGCTAGTAGATGCGGGAAAGTACGACGAGGCCTTGACCTGGTACGAGACGTTGGTCGCAGAAGGCGACGGCACGGCCTGCCTCTATCTGGGCCAGATGGCCGAGCAGGGCAAGGGTATGGAAAAAGACGAGGCCAAGGCCATGGACTGGTACGAGAAAGCCAAGGCCTATGGCTGCGAAGAAGCAGGGCAGGCCCTCGGAGCCCTGGCCTTTGCCTGGGGCCAAGCGCTGGAAGAAAAGGCCAAGGCAGAAACGGGACCGCAGGCTAGGACAGACTGGCAGCAGGCCTGGCACGATTACCAGCGCGCCTTGGCCGAGGACTATCCGGGAGCTGCGGAGAAAATCAAGGCACTTGGCCTCCAGCTTGGCAAGGAAATGGAGGCCAAGGGGCAGGATGCAGAGGCATTGGCCTACTACCAAGCGGCCCTGGACCTCGGCAGTCAGGACGCGCTGCTCCGGGCAGCACGGCTTTGCGTCGACCCGCAGAGCGAGACATTCGACTTCACCGAGGCTTGGCAGCTCTACCAGAAGGCCGTACAGAATGCGGAGAATGCAGATGCCGTCAGCGACGAGTGGAACAGCCGCAAGGCACTCGTGCCCCTGGATGTACGAGTGGACTGCTTGCGGGGCGTCGTGAAAGACAAGATGGCCAACGCCGCCTACTATTATTGGGGAGATAAGCTATCCAACCCGTTGGACAATGCCATGAAGTCCTACGGCGCGCGGGCAGGCGTTCAGAGAGCCCAGGTCGTGCTACTCTGCGATTCCACCCATTCCCTCTTCTGGGGCAAGGGCGAGGAAGGCTTCCTGATCACCGAGGACGGCCAGCTCATCTGCTCCATGGGCCTCCACGTCTCTCTGGACCAAGTAGGCCCTGTGGAATACGACGATCAGGAACTCATAGCAACTGCCTTTGGCACCGTGCTAGCCCGCTTCAAGAGCGAGTCTGACGAAGACGGGGACTTCTGCGACCTCCTCAACGACATCGTCCTGCTTCGCCATCCGCAAGGACAGGAACAAGAGGCCTCAGCCCAGCAGCCCACATCCTTCTGCCCGCAGTGCGGAGCCCCTGCCGATCCCGGTGCCCGCTTTTGCGGCCAGTGCGGCAGCCCCCTGCCGTTCACAAAATCAAAATCGTAATCTTTATGTGGTAAAGGTAAAACTTAAGGCTCTGCAAACTGCATAATATGGTAAAATAAAGAAAATGGAATTGGAGATGAAAACAGATGGGGAGACAAAAAGGACAGGGTATTGTTGAATATGCGTTGATACTGGCCTTCGTTGTGGGCATTGGAGGCATGCTCTTTGCCAACGGGAACTTGGCTGACTCCATCCGCTCTGTTTTCAGCAATGTCAATACCCTGATTGAAGAGGCGTCGAAGCAGCCTCTTAAGGCGGCCACTACAGCAGAGGACATCATCAACCGACTTGGAGAGGGACGATATAAGAATCTAGCAGATTTACTCCAAGGGAAACCGAGCAGTGGCAAGAAGATAATCGCTTCAGACAGTGAAGAAGGCAAAGAACTAGCTAGGAAACTGAATATACAAACTAAAGAGGGAGATGGATGGTTCGCGGATATTGTTTCGAATGGGACTTTAGTGGTTATCTATTATTCAGCAGACGCCAACAAGAACCGGACAGGCAAGACATACAGTGAATTGAAAAAAGATTTTACAGACCATCCGGAAAACTATAAAACTCCTGTAAGGGTAGAAATCAATGAAGCAATATACAATAGCAGGGGAGATCTATTGCATGATTACAGAAACATAACTACGGCTGGTCATGTGGAACCAGTATCTATGGGAAATGAATTCAGTATTTATCCTGGTATCCATTGAAATCACTTCCGTTTGAGAAGAGTACCCATCGAATTGCATTCAGCATAAAAAAGTCAGGCATCTTACAGATATGCAGGATGCCTGACTTTTTATGGTTTGATGTATCAGGTAGAGAAACAAATGCGGTAAGTTTCATCTTCAAGAAACTGTGAAGCCAAAGGACGTATGGAAAGGTATGCAGGAGTAAAAACATCTCATTTCCAGATGATGGATTCTTCGAGGGGGCGACGGCGTTTGTCGCGATGCGGTGCTTCACCGCGGTAGCCAAGAGCGGCCATGCAGGCGACGCCGAAATGTTCGAGATCGTAGAGGTGATAGGTATCCGACAAGATCGTCTCGACCTTATCTTTCGTGAAGCCCTCGACAGGGCAGGAGTCGATGCCCAGATAGGCAGCTGCGAAGAGAACATTGGCCATGACGATATAGGTCTGCTTTGATGACCAGTCAAATGCAGAACGCTCGGATTCGAGGGTCTTGTGCTGGTCACGGCAGAATCCCGTATAAGCTGCTCTAAACATGTTGTATGCTTGCTCGGGAAGTTCCATGATGTCGTGCGTGATGTGCTCGAGGTAGGGCGAGCCGAAGGTGATATCCGCTTTCTTCCGTGCCAGGAACACCAGAAAATGGCTGGCATCCTGGAGTGCGGCGTCTGCGCCCCAGGAATACGGCCGGATGGCCTGGCGGATTTCCGGATCTTGCAGGACAATGATCTTCCAAGGCTCAAAGCCGAAAGAGGTCGGTGCAAGGCGTGTCGCCTCTAAAATCGTCTGCATGTCCTCATCGCTGATCTTCTTGTCCTTGTCCCATGCCTTTGTTGCATAGCGGTACTTCAAGACCTGCAGCAAATCCTCGCGGCGCAGCTTTGGCTGTGCCACCTTTACCGTTTCGATGACTGCCTTTTCGTTCATATGGTTCGATTCCTCTCTTTTACTTTCTTCATTATATACTATTTTACCATGAAATCGTCATTTGTATGTGACTCAGTATCATTGGGGACATCTTGTGGACGAACGGGATCCGGGGTGGGGTCAATAGAGTGACTAGAAAAATTCGATCAGAATAAGGAGTCCATCTGGCTCTCGGCTGTCGGCTGGATTTTCAGGTGGGTGACTTTGCGCGCGGTGATGGTCTCGTCGCCGCGCAGGGTGCCGGAGAGGATGGTGGCGTCGCTGTGGTGGTCGGCGAAGCTGGCTTCGGCCATGCGTCCGTTGGTGTTGGCATAGCAGTAGCGGCAGCGGTGCAGGCAGGTGTCATACTGGCCGATGTCGACGCTCTTCATGCAGTGGCAGACGTCGCGCTGAGTCGGGTCTTTTTTGACGTCGATGGGTGTGCCGATGACGCGCTCGATGCGTTCCTTGTCGATGCAGGCCCCGTGCTCGATGCCGTAGGCGGCGAGGTCGATTGCCTCAGAGCATGACTGCAGGGTGACACCGGAGCCTTTGGCGAGCCGAGCAAAGCCTTCGGCCAATGTGTTCATCTCGGGGATGCCGAGCGGGTGCAGTGCGAGCGGCTTCGTGTTGCGCTCGGTCTTGCGGTAGAGGTCGAGAAAACTGATGACGCAGCGGTCGGTGTACGGTGCGAGCATTTCGAGCATGACGGCAAAGTCGTGCAGGTGCCGCTCGATGGTGTAGCGGCCGTTGAGCAGGATGGGGTCGTAGCGCCAGACCATGCGCGTCTTGCCGAGCTGCTGCGACATCTGCTGGAAGGTGCGGATGACCTCGCGCTTTTCGGGCAGGCCAGGCTCGACATCATGGCCGTACGGCGTGATGGTGAACTGGAAGTAGAACGGGTACTTCGCGCTGAGCTCTGCGAGATGTGGCAGCATCGGCGCGGCATTCTTCGTCCAGAAGACGATGCAGTCGACGTCCTCCGGCCGCAGCGAGATGCGGCTGACCTGCTTGCGGTTAAATGGGTTGATCGCGTCGACGAACCCCGCGCGGACGCGGTTCATAAACCACGGTGTATAGAATGCCGGAATATCGGTCCGGCGGCTGGCACTGATGATCATGGGGGATACCTCTTTTCTCACTGTTTCTGCAGGACAAGGTAGTAGTACCGCGTCCACTTCTTGGGCATGAAACCGCTGTCACCGCGGAAAATCTTGGCCTGGACCTCCGCAGGCATCTCGTAGGGGCAGCGGCTCCAGGCTGGCGCGCCGCCTGTAAAGAGATTCGTGCCGATGACCTCGGCAGGTACATCCCACTCCGCCTGCACGCGAGCTGCGAGCTCGCGCATGATGGCCTTGCTGCCCGCATACTTCAGGTCGATGATGACAAAGACAGCGCCGGGCTTGGCCTGTTCCACCGTGGCGCGCATCTTGCTGAGGAAAGTCTCCTGCTCCGTCGGCTCAACATGGCTCAGATAGTTCTGCAGAAAGTAGACATCGGCCTGCTCCTGGATGCGCTTGCGGCAGGTCCTGCCGTGCATGCACTGCTCGCATGGCACTAGGTTGTCGCAGCGGTAGATGAGCGTCCCTTCATCGCCGCGGTGAATCAGGCCATCTTCCTTGCAGAGCTGCCAGCTGATCCGCTGCTCGCTCTTCCAGCCGCATTCCCAGTCGAGGATGGTGACGGCCGTCCTGTCGTGGAGCTGTGCGCCGCGCAGGGCTTTGAGTGTGCCGTACATTTCGGGGCACGGTCCCCCGGCAAAGAAAGCCAGGTTGAGGACCGGGTAGAACGACTGGCGTTCCTGCAGGGCCGGGATGACATAGTCGCGGACGACGCGGCAGGCTGGCTCGACGTAGTACGGGTAGTAAGCGAGCATGTACGCCTTGCGGTTCTCCTCGGTATGGTAGCGGCTTACACAGGCCTCATTCGCGTACTGCGGCTGATAGCTCTGACGCAGCGACTGCACTGCCTCGCGCACGCGGATGGTTTCCGCATCGCTGAGGCAGCCGTACGGCATCACTGCTGGACCATATGTCTTCTCGAAGACGCGGTCAAAAATATTGTGCTCCATCATACGTTCCATGAGGCGGGTCCCCTTTCCTTCTTTTCTTCATGCTTCTTTTCTGTTGACATGTTTATTGTAGAAGAAAAGCAGATGGCTTTCGTCTCAAAAAACCTGTGAACTTTCGCTGCAGGGCTAACGGCTACAGCTGGACCTGTGTTAGAATAGGAAGGAATGATTGAAACTGGCCAACTATTGGAAGGGGATGATGGTATGGCAGGCAGGATGCGACCCGGTTGGAATAAGTACATCGCGGATTACGACAAGCTGCGGATGTTCCTGCGGTACATCTCGTATGGCTGCTATCACAAGCAATACCTCGCGCGGCAACTGGGGCAGAGTGCGCGGAGTTATGAGGACAACTGGGCGCGGGTGCGGTCCTTTCTGCCGGAGGACCGTCTGCAGGCAGTGCGTCAGGGCCACCGCGAGATCCACAGCCTCAAGGGCGATTCGTATCACAGTTCGTTCAACGACCTCGCGCGCACGTACGCCATCAAGTCGCTGAAGAGCTCGTCGGCCTTTGCGCTCCTTTGCCTGCTGCAGGTTTTCTCGGGCAAGGCTGCCCGCTCCGGCAGGGAAGCCCGCTTGGCGGACGCAGCCGACACGAATGGCGCCAATGCTTCTGCAGGCGCCTGTAGTGCTGCCGATGATGGCCGTGGCTTTCTCGATGAGAAGACACTCCTGCAGTACGAGCTCGTCCCGACGGACCGGCCCTTCCCAAAGCGGGTCGAGGACATCAGCCGCAGCACGCTGCACCGTTACCTCTGCGACCTGACGGATCAGGGGCTCTTGGAGCGCCGCGAGGAGAGCGGCCGCTACAGCTACCGGCTCGCGCCCGACATCCTCGGGGGCCTGCGCGAAGACGAGGCCAGCGCCCTGCTCGCAGCCATCGCCTTTTACCGCAATGTCTCGCTGCTCGGTATGCCCGGCTACTTCCTCGAGCAGAGCCTGCGCGCCCGTTATCCAGGCGCATCTTGCGTCGAGATGCCGTGTCAGTTCAAGCACATGACGATCACGCGCATCCTCGATGACGATGTGCTCTACGCGCTCGCCTGCTGCATCGCGGAGCACCGTGCCGTGCGTTTCCGCTACCGCGGCAGGGGCGTCGTGGCCATTCCGCTGCGGCTCATCACGGACTTCGAGTCGGGCCGCCAGTATTTGCTCGCCATCCGCAAGCGCCGCGCTGTCTCGAAGCGCTTCACGATTGCGCAGTCGTACCGCATCGACTTCATGCAGGAGGTCCAGCCTGCGCGCGCCGTCAAGGATCAGCCGGAGGTCACGCTCCCGGAGCGCCACACCCTGCAGCTCGCCTTTCGCTATGATGACGAGCGCGGGCGCGACCGTCTCATCTACCGCATCCGGGAGCACGAGCCCGAGGCCGCCATCCGCGACGACGGCCTCGGCACGCTGCACGTCGCGCTTGAGACGGTCGACGACCTCAAGCTCATGCCGTGGCTCAGGACGTTCTACCCCATCGTGCGCGTTGAGAAAGACGGCCCCGCACACCTCGCCAAACGAATGAAGATTGACATTGAGGAGGCATTGAAGCACTATGGCATACGCCCCGCTCTTCCATGAAGTCCACTCAGAGCTCTTCTTGGCGCTCTGCCGCATCATCAACGCGATCGCGGCGGGGACGCGCATGACGCGCGCGGATATCCTGCAGCAGCTGCCGAATCTCGACTGGGGAGGACTTGAGCGGGCTAATGCGCTCATCGATACGCTCTTTCTCTTCCAGCCCGACGGCTTTGCATGCCTCCTCCTCGACAGCGGCATTGCTGCGCGAGCGACGACGGCGGAGCTCGTCTGGCTCCGCGCGATGCTCGAGGATCCCGGTGCAGCCTTCCTGCTGCCCGACAATCTGCGCGAGAAGCTGCGCCAAACGCTCGCAGCCGTCCCCGAGTGGCCGCGCGAAACAATCTGGCAGACGGTGCAGGAGCAGGGCGATGACCGCACGGCCCTGCAGGGGCGTCTTGCAATCATCTGGCAGGCCCTGCGCGAGAAGCGCCAGCTCGCCTATGCCAACCGCGATAGCAGCGGCCATCTCCACGAGGGAATCTGCTCGCCCTGCCGCCTCGAGTACGACGCAGCGGCCAACTGTTATTATCTCATCATCTGGCAGGCCGACGAGGCACGCGCCATCAAGATGCGCGTTGCGAGACTCGCGTCGGTCCAGTGCCTTGACGCGCCAATCCCCGCAAGTACAGAGGAAGCCTTCCATCAGTTTCTCGCGGACCGCCGCCAGAGCGTGACCCTGCGCATCGAGCGCCAGAATAACGCCGTCGAGCGCAGCTTCATGATGTTCGCGAGCTACGACAAAGAAGCCAGCTATGACGAGGAGGCAGACACCTACACCATCCAGCTCTACTACTACGATTTCGATCGCCGCGAGATCCTGCAGCAGATTCTCTCCCTCGGCGCCGCCGCCACCGTCCTCGCCCCGGCAGACATGCGCGAAGCCATCATCGAGCGCCTGCAGGCCGCCTGGCAGAACCTGCAGTAGATGGTGCGCTTCAAATTTTAGAGGAGTTTTTTAGTTGTGTAGCGAATTATATTCATAGATAGTATCTTAATCTTGTTTTTTGAGGAGGATGCGCACATGAATGGATTCGGACGATGGGCAATAGTATTCGGTGGAGCGATGCTGGTATCGGGCGTTATGATGCAGGCCCCCGCCTTTGCTGCCACTTTTGAGTCGATGGGCAAGCCGATATTCCTTTATATGGATACGCGAAACGTCAATCTGAATGGCGAGGGGGAGCGCGTCTCCTTCACCCTGCAGCGCGACGGCGTCCTGCGGATGTACAGCCGTGATGGCCAGCGTGACTATCTCTCGTTTACTGGATATTATGGTGACAACGGTGGCATTGGCTATTCCATCAACAAGATTGAGATGAAGCATCCCAATAAGACATTTTTCGTCATCAATGCCGATCAGGGAGCACATGCTAAGAATGCCGGCTTCTGGATTGTCGGCAAATACAAAGGCCAGTGGACCTGCTTTGTCTCCCTCGATACGCTTGCCAACGCGGGCTACACCGTCGGCGAGTGGCACCAACTCAAAGTTACAACAGATACGACAGGCTATGGCACATCCGATGCAATCTATATTACAAGTCAGCACGAGTACATGCCGCCTGGAGCAATCTACGGATACCAGCGTAAATTCGCTGTCGACTTTCAAGCAGCATTGAGCTGGGATGACCAGGCACAGTGGTTCAGCATCGCTCGACTGCAATGACAAGAATTTTCTGTCGGAGCAGATACTTATTATTTAATTATTTGAATCATCATATAAGAGCGTCTCTGTTGCACTTAGCAACATGAGACGCTTTTTTCGCTCTCTTTCCAGAACCATCCGTATTTTGTCACTTTGGATGAAGTGCAGCACATCTAGGAATGTTTTTTCACATTAAGCGACGGAAGATTCGCATAATCAATTTGACGAAATATTCATGGTATTGGTTTAGCTATAGATTGAGTTATATAATAAGAATATCTAATTTGATTATTTAAAATATTAAGAAACTATTTTTGTTTTTATTATACTGTCAAACTAGAGCGTGCTCTATTTTTATAAATACAAAATTCGTTTACGACGCGAATCAAATTGTAAAATATGCTATAATAAACAATATATCAGAGAATGTTAAGAGATACTTTTATAGTATAGAGGGAATATTCATGAAAATAGGCTATGTCAGAGTCTCTACCGTCGAGCAGCATGAAGAACGACAGATTATCGAACTCAAAGAGAAAGCAAATGTAGAACGTATCTATAAAGATAAGTTATCCGGTAAAAATACGGAACGACCACAATTGAGAGCCATGATCGATTTTGCGCGTGAAGGTGACACCATCTATGTGTCCGAATTTTCGCGCTTGGCTCGCAGCACGAAGGATCTGCTGAGCATCATCCAGGACCTCCGCGAGAAGGGTGTGCAGGTCATCTCACTTAAAGAAAATTTTGACACCTCTACGCCTGCCGGTGAACTCGCGATGACGGTCTTTGCTGCCATCGCCACCTTTGAGCGCAAGATCATGTTGCAGCGCCAGGCCGAGGGCATCGCTGTCGCCAAGGCCAAGGGCGTCTACAAGGGCCGACAGAAAAAGAAAAAGCCCGCCGACTGGGACGAGCTTGTCAAAAAGTACCAGACCCGCGAGATTCGCTCCGTATCCGAGCTTATGCGCATTTGCCATGCTTCACGGCCTACCGTGTACATGTGGCTGAAGGAAAGTGGCGTAGTATTCCACGAGCTGGATTGGCAGAAAAGAAATAGGTTATGTTGATGTTGTGCGGTGGCTTCTATATCCTGTCTTGCAGAGGTGACTGTAAATGAGTAATGTCAATGTAAATAGCCAGGCAACACTTCGAGTAGCTGGCATACAAGCCCTTGTTGAATCGCTCAGGCCTGTAGGTTTTGCACGATTTATCCAACAGTTTGAAACAGGAGATGGCGACTATACTAAGGAAAAATATCTTGGTCAAGAACCATCGATGGATGAAATCGATCGAGAACTACAAAAGTACATGTAAGATTCTGAGAGAGTGGTTTTAAGATACTATATGCGAAGTAGTTTACACCAAAAGGATGGTGAGTGTCATGGATAAGAAAATGTCGCCGGAGGCATTGGAAATTCTGGATGCCCTACAGGAAGCATTATGTGATGCCAAGGGGATGCCGGTAGAAGGCCTGAAGAAGACCGTTGTTTATCAGGTGGATTCGAAGATCGTACGAGAGAGCTTGACACATACCGAGCCTGAACATGATTAGACATCCATAGCATATTGTGGTATACTAATATGTAGCGAATGAAGATTCGCCGACAACGAAATACATGAGATTGCGGACATGCTTCCGCCTGTTTTTTGATATTGATGATTAAGCAGGCTAGAAGTATGTCCTTTTTTGCTTGCTTACATATCCATCGTTCTCATGTATTTGGAGGAGGAATCATCATGTCAAACCATTACTGCACATGCTATAAGCTCAAGGGCGAGACGGATGGCATCAAGCGTCTGGCTGCCATTGTACGCCGTATCCTGAGCTGGCGAGGAGATTTCTGGAAGAATTGCTATGCTTGGGACCCAGATGACATCTATGGTATCTCTTGCCGCCAATCTCGGATTGAGTTGATCTGCAACTCCGTGCTTGAAGACGTACGCGATGAGGATATCGAGGAGCTGCCGGATGGCAAGAGCCTCTGGACATTCTGGACAGAGACGCCGCATGGTCCTTGGCTCGACCTGTGGCAGGAACTCGCGAAGCGCTATGTGCCGGCAGCAGAGATCTATTTCTTTGCCGAGGGTGTATACGATGAATACGTCTACACGAATGACGATGCCAAGAGATATTTCCCACAGGATTACGTGCTCTGCGTCCGTGCTGGCAGTTCAGAGAAAGCCGCACCTGGCTTGGTAAGCAAGCTCTGCAGCTATCTGGACCGGCCTGAATATCGCCGATACTGGCCAGAGGAAAGCAGGCTTTGCGTCTCGTACTGGTCTGTTTACGAGTTGCAACGGATGTTCCGTGAAATCTTCGGCCTGCCCAAGACGGCCCTCGTAGAGGCAAAGAAAACCTTGTATGAACTCTATGATCAGTATTATCCCGAGAACCAGCTAGAACTCCGCTATATGCCGGTTACACGATATGGGCAGGAAGATGATCCTTGCGATACTTGTCAAAGCTATTTTGCTCTTGATAGGGAGAATGATTGGCTGGAACATCAATGCTACGTAGTTGATTGTGGAATCGATCAACTAAGGAAGGCTCTTCGCACCTTGCAGTAATCTCATCAAGGAGGAATCGTCATGAAAAATTACGCATGTTATAAAGTAGAAGGTCCGGCAGATGGTATTCAACGACTGGCAAACGCTCTGCCGTGTCCTAGCGGTAGGCAGAAGCTATCCGGCAATTGGCAAGTCTTGACCTTTACGGTTGAATGGGAGACTTCCGTAGGGATGGAGCCATGGCGGAAACTACAACAGAGCTTTGTCCCCGAGGGTTCCTTCTACTACCGTGTAGAAAATATCGAGGAGCATCGTGTAGTAACCAATGACTGGTACAAGAAATATTTCGGTGAAGACTGCCTGCTTTGTGTTACACACGATGCAGGACGTAAATCGAAAATGCTGGATAGGCTTCGTGAGATGCTCATGTTGGAGAAATTTGCCGTTCCTGATGCAAACGGCAATAAGATATATCGTTCATATTGGATAAACAAAGGGTGGTGCTACTCTCTGCGGGAAATCCTCGGCTTGCGTCGCAGAGATCCAATTGATGCGTGCCAGATTCTATGGCAGAAAGCCTGGGAGTGGGACGTTGATTACGACTTCTCTGTGAGCTGGGCCTTTGTCGAACGTAAAAAAGAAGATGTGCCGACTCATTGCCAGCAGTGTAGCAAGATGCTTGAGATACGGCAGCGTAATCATTACCTTCGCAGACGGTACAAAATGTTAAAACAGGAAATGGCGAAAGCTATCCGAAAACTCCAGATACGCGAAGCCATCCGCAAACAGCATGATCCTCTCATCTTAAAGCGGATTGAGCAGGGGAAGCATTTGCTGAAGGAAATCGAACATTTGGAGAAGGAGAAAGAAAAGGCCCCCGAAAACAAGAAGCTATGCTAAAATGAATAACAACGACCCAATATAGAAATCGACCGCTACGAGATCCTGCAGCAGATTCCTGTCCTAGTGTAGAGCCTCTTCCATATATATAACAATCAATCACTTGCTCAAATCGGGGTACAAAGATACCAGCTTGACTCTGGCTTTTTCCTTAGTGAATAGCCAATGAATCGGTGTCGGTTTCTTGTTCCGCTTATTTTCCCACGCACGGACTTCACGTTGCAGCTTGGCAAGGCTTTCGATTCGTCGGTTGAGACATTGCCTGCTCAATACATTCAGCTCGATTTCGGCCATGTTTAGCCAGCTGCCATGCTTCGGCGTATGATGTATCTCCAACCGCCCCGTCAACCGACGGGCCACATCTGGCTTGAAGCGTTTGTAAAGTGAGCCGAGTGCATGCGTATTCAGATTATCCATGACGAGGACGATCCGTTCAGCACGTGGGTACATGACATCGCATAGATACTGGATCTCTTCAGCCCCGTCCAGAGCGGTCCGCCGCTTCCGCACTGAGATATGCTGGTGCCCCGTAAGCGGCTCTACAATAGCAAAGATACTGCAGGTCCCATTGTGCTTGTATTCTGCATCGATTTTCTCGACAGCACCAGGACGCATAGGAAGCGGCTCACGGACTTCGCCGAGGAGCTGTAAAGGCTTCTCATCCAGACAGACCACAGGCCGCTTGCGTGCATAAGGACGCTCATATACGTCGATGATGTCTTCCATGCAGGCAACAAAATCGGCATCCTGCTTCTTGGGAATGCACCAGTAGCCTTTCAAGTGAGGGCGCAATGTGTTTTTTTTAACATCCGCCGAACGGCTTCCTCACCAGCAGTGAGCCCCAGCTCAACTCTTGCGTGGTCTGTGAGGAGTTTGATGGTCCATCTGGCATACCCTTCCGGCGGGGCACCACAGGCCATGGCAATGATCCTGGCCTCCATGGCACCGTCGATCTTGCGCGTGGCATTATCTGAATTCAGATTGCGATTCAAGGTCAGCGTGCGCTGAAGCCCGCTCTCGCAGTAAAGCTTGACGATATTGCAGACCATCTTCAACGACACACCGAGGTAATACGCACAGTTGCGATACGTGGTGTCAGGATTCGTGTTGCAATCCAGTGCCAGCAAAATCTGGCAGCGTTTCTTGATGGTGTTGCACGTCTTGTTTGAGCGCAAGACCTCTTTCAGCTGATTGCGCTCCTCGTTCGTCAACATGATCTTGTACTTACGGCTGTGTCCACTCATGATACAACACCTCCATGCTGGTAACTATGTCTATATGCCTATTATACCAGAAAAGGTCAGGTGATGTATATATGAGAGAGGTTCTACACTAGATGCGGCTGCGACCACCCTTGAGTCAGACGATGGTGGCAAGCCGCCTGGCAGGACCTTCCAGATACAAGAAAGAAGTGATCCTTTTTGAAGATAGCAAGACGGATAGCCACTACCACACTTGCCGCGGCTTTGCTTTGCAGCATGCCGTTTGCTGAGGCCAGGACACAGACGATTGAGGCGACGGGCGTTTATCAGATGGGTGAAAACGACACCATCGCCACAGCGAAGGAGAACGCCAAAAAGGCGGCCCTGCGTGCAGCCGCAGAGAGGGCAGGCGTATTCGTGCGTTCCTATTCCAAGACGAAGAACCTCAAGCTGACGGATGATCAGGTGGAAGTCATCAGCATGCAGACGATGCAGGTTAAGGACTGCACGTTCACGCAGGATTACACCAACAACACGCTTGTCATCCATGCCGCCATCCGGGCGACGGTCGATGATGACGACTTCCAGAATTTCCAAAAGCGCCTCGACGATCGCGATAAAATTGAGGCCCTGCAAAGCCAGCTGGATGCCGAAAAGGCGAAGAACCAAGCGGCGTTGAACCGCAAGATGCAGCAGTCGGGTGATGATCCGTACGCGGCCATGCTTGCTGAGCAGGAGCTTCAGAAATTCCAGCAGAACGTCCAGTACGCCGCTGTCATCCGTAAGGAGTTTGCTGACTTTGTCGACCAGCGTGCAGGCGTCGTGCCTGCTGATATCTACGGCCGCATGGCCCTCTTAGACCTCTGCACAGGCTCCGACCTCTTCCAACGCGACATCGACAAGGCAATGGAAATCGCACCCAAGGATCCTCTGTACTATACTATCAGTGCCCTGCAGGCACTGCGCCAAGAGGATTATTACGGCGCAGAGGCTCTTGCTGACCAGGCCCTGCGCCTCGATAAGCGCTATTGGCCATCCTACTACGTTCGCGCCATCGCCAAAGGCTTTCGCGGCTCTACACGCAAGGCCATTGCCGACTGCGATATGGCCATCAAGCGCGGTGGCGAAAATCACCGCTATGTCATGCTCTACCGTGCAAAACTCGAGCGCATCTTTGTCGGACGCCACAACTACGAGAACTTCACCACTCCTGAATATCAAGAGATCGTCAATGATGCCATCCACGGGTTCTACCGCGACATGGACCAGATCAAGCATAGAGTTAAACGATAAATCGTCTGAATCTACATCATGCAGATTCGCAGGGGTCCTTTATCCAGACCATCGATTGTATGGAGCATCTTTGCTCAAAATGGATAAAAATAAAGTACATTCTTCTTGTAAAGAATGTACTTTATTTTTTAGAAATGATGTTCATCCGTTGCTTTGAAGTTATAGATTGGTTTCATCACATCAATGACTTCCACGGTATCGCCGATTACATCGAGGATGTCGTGCAGTGATTTGTATGCCATCGGTGCTTCGTCTATCGTATCTTCATTGACGGATGTTGTATAGACGCCAGCCATCTCAGACTGGTATTCCTTCAGCGAAAGCTCTTTTATGGCCTGTACTCTGGACATGATGCGTCCAGCACCATGAGGCGCAGAATAATTCCACTCAGCATTTCCCTTACCGATAGCCAGGATGCTCCCATCTCGCATGTTGATAGGGATCAAGACCTTCTCCCCTTTATGAGCCGCAATGGCCCCTTTTCGTAAGATCATCTCATCTACATCGATGTAATTGTGTATGGTGTGGAAGGCTTCTCCTCCTTGAAGCGCCGCTCGTTCCATCAGGGCTTTAGCAATCTGTTCGCGATTCAGTCTGGCAAATTCCTGACAAAGGGCTACGTCGTGTAAGTACTGCGTGAGATACTTTCCAGAAAGGTAGCAGAGATCTTCCGGTATTTTCTCCTTGCGCTGCTCCCCTTTTAGCCCTTGAATTGCATGTTGGAGTTCTTTCTGTCGTCCAGTCTTTTTGTACTCTGTGATGATGTGTGCAATCCGTTCTTCTAAGGTCTCGCCGTGAGCGTTGAGCTCTACAGCCATACGTTGGTAGATTTCAGCAACTTGTTTTCCAAGGTTTCGGCTCCCCGTATGGATAATGAGGTAGCGTGTCCCAGCATGTGTCTCATCCACCTCGATGAAGTGATTGCCACCGCCAAGAGTGCCGATGCTGCATTCGATCCAAGATAACTTCTTGAGCTTGTCATAGCAGTGAAGTTGATGCAGATCAAAGTCCACTTGTTTTTGGCTCCAGACATTCATTCCAGAGGGGACGATATGTGCTGCTTCATCGAGTTTCGCAAAGTTAATGGGCTGTTTCCCAAGGGCAACTGTGTACATTCCACAACCGATATCGACACCAACAATATTGGGCACTGCCTTATCCTTGATGGTCATCGTCGTGCCGATAGTACAGCCCTTTCCGGCGTGAACATCTGGCATGATGCGTACTCGGCTGCCTTCGGTCAACTCGTAGCTGCACATGCGACGAATCTGTTCTCTTGCCTTTTCGTCAATCGTTTTGGCATAGGAAATCGCAGTTGTGACACTTCCTTCGATTCGTTCCAATCTATTCACCACTTTCGAATTCCATAATTTTTATTTCATCCTATTGATCTGAATAATCCGGCCTAAGTGTACCGCAAATCCGGTCAATCGGAAACCGTGAATCC